>Ga0056114_1000422_pt1 | contig 14470 bp, 12 predicted proteins | sample WorMetHERISLAND1_FD_77005 | JGI IMG/M metagenome (GOLD analysis project Ga0056114, IMG submission 77005) | Marine gutless worms symbiont microbial communities from Max Planck institute for Marine Microbiology, Germany - Olavius loisae HERON... ...
TATTAGTCACTAATAGTAACTTTGGCCGTATCTGCTACCGTTTTCGAGATATTGACGCTTAATGCTAGAAAATCGCTGAATTTTTCCGACCGACCCTTGTTTGAGGCTCCCGTTCGGGGGGAACCCCTTAGAATTTGGTGATGAAATTTGGCGTCAGAAAACTAGAGTCTTGGGGCTAACAGATGGTGAAGAAATCATGCCGCTAGCGTTCTTCGTTTTGACACAATACTGGCGCGTGACAGACAGACAGACGGACAAACACGTTGTGATTGCTATTACCCGTGCTAGCATAGCGTCGCGCGGGTAAAAATTAAGTTAAACAGTATCAATGCTAATCTCACACAAACTAACATGCACAATTTGATGACGACACATGTAGGTAATTATAAAGACTGAACATGAAAACAGAATAAAAAAACATATTCACAATTTGCAAAAATCAGTGGACAGAACTTATCAGGCACAAAACCTGTAGTTATCATGCAGGTTACACACTGCATTAATACAGTATCTCTTGTAAACATTATCAGCTAAAGGCTGAACTTGTAAATAATGTAAAAACAAAGTAGATAGAAAAGCAATGGAAAGTCAAAAGATATACCAAACAGCTTCGGCAAAGCCATCAGATCTCTGCGGAACCTGAAGAGTTGGCGTGCTGGGCACAATACCGTCATCACCAAACTCGTAGCCACTTCCAGCTTCACTCTGTCAACAACATTATACTTTCAGGTTAAATATGTTGACAGCAGTGAAATAAGATACACTGATTAACCCTTTGACGCCTACTGTTGCCATATGGGCACAGTTATAAAGCATCCTGTGCGAGAATGGGTTAAGCCGTCAATTGTAATTGTTGACATCCGGGCACTCTGACACTCAGCCCTGAGCGTCAGAGTGCCCGGATGTCAAAAATTACAAATGACGGCTCAACCCAGTCTGGTGCAGGATGCTTTATAGCTGTACCCATCATATGGCAACAGTGGGCATCAAAGGATTCAAAACAATATGAGGAATACATGTGATGTACCAGGAGGTTCAGATCAGTTTCACTTTACAACAACACTGAACGTAAAACAGCAGATAAGATATTACGAGCTGAGTTACGTCGAGTTGGGGTTTAACATCCCCCGATCTTCCCAGCCAATTTCTTGCCTGGAGCAAAACACCCTGCGTCCCCAATCAATCACTTGGTTGATATATTCAAAACTAAACAGGAACACCAGAAAAAACCTATACAACCAAATTAAAACTGCTAACATATGCACAAACTAAAACAGATAAAACTGAACCTGGTTTAGGGTCTTTTGAGCCATCTAACAGAGAATGGATCCCAGCTGCAAGGGACTGCAGGGGCAGAAAATGATGCAAAGAATTCCACAAAACTGTATTAACTTCAGCCAGCATTGGCTAAGTGGTGGCACGTTGGTCTCAATCAACGCAGTTGCTCCACGTCAGGCCCGGTTAGTACTTGAATGGGTGACCATCTGCGGGTGGGTGAACCATCTTGGTATCAAGCCAGCCACATTCGTCAACTCAGCCTTCCATCTCTCCGGGGTAGGTAAATCGAGTACCAGATTGATTAAGCATGGTTTAACGTCTCCACCAGCACAGTATAGGCTATCTGGGAGACGGTTTTACAGGTCAAAAGACCCAGCCAACACTATCAAATAACACAAAAATACAATAAGCACACACATAAAAACACAAAAACACTGTAAATCCCCTAGTCTACACTAATATGGGGTGACTAGGGGATGGCTCCCAGAGGGCAGTGTCGACAAGCCTGAATGGCGGTGGGGCTGCCACCACGGTACGCCCAAAATCAAGTCGAGTACCAGCTTGCATGGCTGGGGTTAATATGGGGCACATTCACTTGCGTTGTGTGAGCCCTTATGGAAGGTGATGTCAGGTAGCTCTGTAATGGGGTTTCCTAACAAAGAGCGCTTTTAACGTTTAATTTATTAGATCAGTTACTCAAGGCACTACTCACTCCCAAGATGAATGGCATGAGCTGTGTACGACTGGTGACAGTGGCTGTCGGTCCACTGACGTGTGGGTAGCGTGTAGTGGAGACGGATGCTGAGATGTGTCTTGGCTGCTGCTGATGGTGATGATGCTGGGAGCTCGTCGGCAAATGAGAATCAGTTGAACTATGACTAAACCTCACTACAGCCGACGTCGACACTGATGATAACACACAATAATAATAGTAATTATAACAAAAAGCCAAGCTGTCGCTAGAACAGCCGACCGTACTGCCTCACAGCACCTTTGGGGGTCATGTGACGTCATTGGTCACTTGACCATTTGATAGCCCATGCGCCATTTCCTATCGGTGGTCCTTTGGAACCAAGCCTCTATCTCTAACGGTTTCCGAGATATTCAACGTCAAATGTAACGCAATGGTAGAAATGACTTTGATACGACCTCTAAACAAAGGTCAAGGTCATTCATTTTGGTAAAAATCGATTTCTCATATACGACTTCCTACAGGCTGTCGATAGCAACTTTTGCTGTAGGACGCACCATTTAGCCACAATACATCACGTTAGAGACGACGATGACAGACGCAACACTGTACCAATTGCGCGACCGTTAGTACTGTCGGCTAATAATAGGCAACAGGCAAACTTTCGGCATGGGATGTCACAGTACCAGACACCTATGCTGACTCAGCCCTCACTGACACGGCAGGGGTGGCAGCTGACAAGACTGCTATACTAACAAGGAAGCCAAATACAGGCAGCTGGCCAACAGCCACATCTTTGTACCAGTTGCCATAGAGACAGTCACAAAATGAGGCAAGTTAAAAACAGATGCAAAGTGGCAGAGACGTGACACAAACGACATGACAACAATTAGCACTCACTCACAACTATCAACGGAATATCATTAAATACTTGTACATCTAGAAGACCACCTTGCTTAATACAGCAATTTTACACACACTACACTATTGTGTTCATGCCAAGGCCCTGTATGATAGAACTAGGTGAGTATACAAGGACATTTACTATAGTGCATTGTGATCACAGAGTCACTAGACGCTGCAGTCTCAAAATGTCGATCAATCAAACGAAAACGTTTTCAATGCTGTACGGAATTGCTTTAAAGTAAGATCAGGCTGGCCGAAATAGAACAGAGGAAGAGTTCCACAGATGTGGTTTGGCAACAGAAACTGCACATGCATGTTGTCAGTGCTGCTACCTGTCTGGCGAGTGGTCGTCGCCTGCTGTGGCTCTACACCTGTTGTTGTGTGATCATCGTCCGCTGACATGACGCTGGAATGCTGTGCTCTGCTGTGCTCAGCCGACGCGGCATCTGTACATCAACAACACTGACGTGTAACACCAGAAATACACAACACAACATGACACAGTTCACAATCTCTCACAGATCTCTCACAAAATTCTCATATGCCAAAACTTCAACAATTTAGATGTTTCTAACTTGTTCCTCATGTGGAGCAATACAAAAATTTTACTCTAAATTTGTCAATTTTAGCCAACTCTGTGGCTTATTGGGCTAAGTCCAGTATGTATCGTGCTCAGACCTGGTTTCAACACACATGCGATAAGATTAATTTCTCGGACTAGCAAACAGAAACCCCTATAAGCAGTGACTTGTGGCTACAGCAGAGTTGAGGAACATTCAGTGACAGTTCCTGCCTAGTCACCTATGGTCACACTGCATAGACCTAGTCTGCTATTAGGCACGGCCCAGGAGCTTCAACACAGGCATGGCAGGCTGGAGTGCCGGAGAACAGACAATGTCATTCAAAGAAACAACGAATTCACGCAATATGTGCACAACAGATGGCAGTGTCACCAATGAGATGACACGTTTTACACCTCTATGCCCAGTGTTGTCGTAGACTTAGGCCTATGGAACGCAATACAAGTTCTCCATTAAGTTACTGTTACCAGAATTTCATACCAGACACTTGGATAATCTGTCATGCATTCTGGTATCAGAAACTTTGACAGAATAGGACATGTTTCTGGTACGAGATTCTGGTACAGTACTACACGCCTGGTTGACTCAGATGTACTTCACTACATCTGCTTCAGTGTTCAATCAGATCACCCAACATGGTTCAGAGAGAGAGGTACACACTGATCAACACGTGACACTCGGCCAGACACAGAGCCTGTCAAGACAAGTGAACAACTCACCCACGACAACGAGGTCGTCACTGTCGTCCTGATCTTGGTCCTGACTGGCGTCTTCACTCAGTTCTCCCTCAAAACTCTCATCACCCTCGTACGGAATGTCACTCCGTTCAATCTCGCCAGTTATCTGCCAACCACACAACACAACTCAATGACGACGACTAAACAACCATAGTTATAACTGAAAACAACGTCGTCACAAACAAACCACATCGATACTCAACTCAACGTGATCTGAAGATATTGCACCACAAAAGATTTGCAATCAGTGTGATAATCCATAGTTAGTGGAAGTTACTGAAGATGGTGCTATTCAACAGGCCATATACAAGTTTTTTCATTTTAAATAAAAACATTCAAAGAAGACGAATGCAGAACATTAACTTCTCGCCATAATGGGCTGCAATTGTGCACCTAGTCGTCACAACCATGCACGTTATATAACAGAGCATTCTGCTGTAGAATCGGCGACGACGTTGCAGTGACAATAGTTACTAGAAGCACACCATTTGTCCCTAACACTTCAACAGTGAATGTACAAGAAACAACACGTTATTGTGGTGACAGTTACATCAAAGTCGTCTGACTCCTCGACGATGTAATCTTCATTGACGACATCCTGCTCGAGGTCCGACTCATCGTCATCGGCTGACTGCTGGTACTCATCCATTACGTTACCACCGACGTCGTCGCTGTAACCACCTTCACCCATCTCACCATCTCCATCGTCCTTTCACAACAATCATCACTCACGTCTCACATACATGGACTTCACGGCAGCATATCTACATGTTATTAGTAAGCCTGGCCCTACTAAACTGATGCATTAACACTTTGACGCCCATTGTTGTCATATGGGTACATCTATAAAGCATCCTGTGCCAGACCGGGTTAAGCCGTCATTTGTAATTTTTGACATCCACGCACTTTGACGCTCAGGGCTGAGCGTCAGAGTGCCCGGACGTCAAAAATTACAAATGACGGCTTAACCCGGTCTGGCAAAGAATGCTTTATAGCTGTACCCATATGGCAACGGTGGGTGTCAAAAGGGTTAACAGATTTAACACACTCAGTGACAGGCCAGTTTTTCCATGGGTGCAGTTCTCGGGAACAACTTAGTTTCATCAGGTGCTAGCTGGATATCTTTTACAGTGCTGGTGTATGGCTGACTGCTGAGACACATATATACGTATGTTTGTCAGTAGCACATACAGATGTACATTAATTGACCAGATAACTCATCAGAGGAAGCACAAGTTTTAAAACAGCAAGGAGATATTTTGAGGATTAAAGACATCATGTTTTGTTTGTTGATACAAATTAGGACAGAAGCAAAATACAAGTATGTGATGAGCTGTTCTTGCTAATATTTTCTGGTTAAAATTCTTCACAGCAAACTCGACAGTTTGCAGAAATACAACACGACATATGTATATTGCAGCATTTATACATATCTGGCTACCAGTGATGGGCGAATCCGAATTGCGATTGGGATTTAAATCGTGATTTGAGCGTTTTTTGGGGGAATGATTAGACAAATTTTGTGATTGATTCGGCATGAGAGATTGGGATTTGATTCGATTCGGTATTTTTGCGATTCGATTCGAAGCGTGGGATTTCTTAGCCAGTTGTCGGTCCCTTTCAGTGTTTACTGTTTGTTTACTTCTGTTTTGGGTGAGCTAAAAATAGCACTGCTGTTATTGTTGTTCGAAAGATGGCGGCGCCTACGCCTACGTCGTGTAGTTCATTGTCGGTCATTGTGCAATTCTTCACAGAGTACAGAAAGATAATACGGAATGGATAACGCAGTGTAAGCTATGTAACACGAAAATAAAATCCAAGTCAAAAATAAAATCCAAGTCGACTATTACATCAAAATTTCAATTTGGGATTGGGATTTGATAGGGATTTGGAGTTTTGAGAGATTCGGATTTGTGGGTGAGATTTGGGATTTGGATTTTGGGATTAGCATTCGGGATTTGAGTTTTAAAGATTTGAGATTTTAGGGTGAGATTGGGATTTGGGATTTGCCCATCACTGCTGGCTACTGTCAGTATTAAACGTTGCACACTACGACGAACTACAAAGCTGAAGGAGATGACAAAGATAAATGGGGTTGACCATCCCACTTGACACATTATGTACTGATGATCTCACAGCTGATATCTTGACTGGTGCAACTTCTCAACCGATTACTTAAGACGATACTGACAAAACTAAATATAAATTACTACTAAAAACACAAAAAAACCTGCTAAACAACCAAACAAGTAAACTACTAACATATAAACAAACTAAAGCAAATAAAACTGGCCTTTGATACCATCTGGCCAACAAATAGACTGGGCCTATTCAATGGCTCATGAGGCCGCACAAGAACAAAGTTCAAAGACGGCAGAGAAAGTAGAGGAGTTTCACTCACGTCATCAACTTCAACAAGAATGACATCATCGTCTTCATCATCTTCATCAACCTCGTCGCCGATGCTCACGCTCTCGGCCTGCTGGTAGTCGTCAACCGTCGCAGCTTCACCGCTGTCGTCTCGCGGCTCGTCTGACATCGGCGTTCCTTCGCCGCTGCGTGAAGTTGACGGTCGGATGTCAAACTCGCCGCCTGCTGTCTCCGCTGCTTCCTGGTAGTCCGGCAAGTCATGACCGCCGTACTGAGTGGCAGCCGCTCGCTCCGCCATTGCTGCCCGCACATCATCCTGTCACAGACGTCAGTGATAGGAGTTACGGCATCGATAGACCTACGCTACGGAATTCTCTCCCAAACGAGCTTAGAAGTGATGACATAGCTCTGACTGTTTCAAACCTCGTTTGAAAACGTTTTTGTATGACAGTGACTAAGACCCACTGCACAGTGACATATTTTTGCCTATATGCACGGAGTATAAGTATGCATATCGATCTACCTATGTATAATTATCATATAGTAATTGTTTTGTTGTAATGTAATGTAATTATAGTGTTCAAAATGACAAGCCACTAAATAGAAGAGTCAAAAATTGGGATAAGAGGGCGAGAAGGGATGGGATTTAAGACGAGAGCGAAAGGTGGAGAGAGAGACGGATCAGCGGTGACATGCGATGGAAGACTGTTCCACAGATGAGCAACGCCGACGGTAGACAGCCGAGTGCATCAGATGGCCAATGATGTTGATGAGGCGGAATGCAATCGTTGTCTCGCTTCAGTGTTATGGAACTAATATGGACATACTCAAAAAATTTTGTTTCAATACGACCCGTATCGATGGAGTTATCTTGCACACAAACGAATGGATCTACAGATAAACAATAAATAAACACATAAACTGATGCATTGTTGCTGGATGTAGTCGGGATAATTATTCACTTCAGGATGACGACTTTCAACCACCAATAATGAAGACGTTCAAAGCACACAGCAGGATAATGATGAAAGTAACTGTCAATGAAATATACTCAGCAGTCAAAGTATGTTCAGTCTCTATAGTTCTGCCACCTGTTGTCAATAACTGTCAGGAAAATTAGTACAATTGGTGCCACCAGATGTCATATTTTAAGGCTAAAATACAGCATTTCCTCTGATTACACTGATTTCCTCTGGGGATTTGCTACCAAGCCTACTGGGGGAGCTCACAGTGCTCTCCAGGCCCCCTAGATGTATTTAAGGGGCTTACTTCTAAGGGAATGGGGAGGGAGGAAAAGGATGGGAAAGGAGAGGGATGAAGAGGTAGGTCAGAGAAAAGAAAATGGAAGTACAATTCCTCATCTCTTCAGTCCAACTTTGACCACTGAATATACTGACATATGAACAGACCACAGTTGATATAAAGCCTGGCACTTTCAGGACACAACTCACCTGTGCATTGTCTGATGCGTGGCTGTGTTCCTCGGTGGAAAGCGACGTCGTCACAGGTTCAGTCTCACGACGTACCTTGATGCACGGCTCCACCTCCACCTGGGCCACTGACGCCGCCTCACGTTCACTCTCCGTACCAGCAGCCACACTGGCCGCCGGCACAGGTCCACTGCCGTTGGACAGTTCAGTTGTGTCAGCCACTTCACCTGATGTCTGTGTATCAACACGTTACACAACTCAACACAATGTAAACACAAAACAAACAAACAGCGTGTGTCATCTGCACAACCAATATAATTACAAACCAATTACCACTTACTTGCTATTACTGACTATCATAACTGGCCTGGCTTTCCATGAGTAAGTACAGTAAAGTACATGTAAGTAACTGATTTATACACGATACAGTATAAACACAGATAAATCTGAAAACATGAAAAAGAAGTGAAATAACAATGAGCAACAGGACAACAGATCCCACGTTGTCGAGATTACGAAATATCTCCAAATATTTTTACGTTGGTCGCCTTAAGACTACTGTGACCAATACACTGTACAATAAGACTCAACTTGACCAGTGATGAAGGACTCGTGAGTACAAGCATCGCCATAACAAATTACCTTTGATCTCTTGGATGGAGCTTCAACACTAATGTCTTGACCGGCTTCTTCTTGGCTACAAAAGTGTGCAAATTCTCACGTTATTCACAATACATATTGCTGTTTTTTTACAGCAGAATGTCGTCTGGTATGGGTCGAAATGGGCAGTTTTAATGTGAACGTTTTGGTACAAGTTTATATGATGCAGTTACAATAGTTAAGGAAAGGAAGCTTTTGGCTGATGAAGAGATGATTTGGCATGCATACATGATTAAGGAGCTGGTTATGGTTCGAGATGGAGTGTGTTGTTTGTCCTCAGATGAGTTTTTCAAGGACGATGTGCTTGCTTTGATTTTTAATCTGCCTGTTGGCTGATTTTTTTATATATTTTTTGTATAGTTGCTTTAATGTGTATGTGTACTTCAAGTACGATTTACAACAATAATAATAACAAGTACAGTATATGGATAAGAAAAACATCGACACACTTTCTACATCATTAAAAGACAACGTTTCCGCTATGCCTGATCATTATATTATACTATCAGTACTACTGACTGGGACACACCTTCTACCGTCGTCCCTGGGACGTTTGCCAACACCACTCGACCCTGCAGTAGAACCATCTCGTTCTGAGGACGTTGATGGCGTGGCGTCGACGTGCCACCAATGTGCTGTAATTCCTCCGAGAGCACTTTGCTCTTCAGATGATGATACTGAATGCACACAAACACTAAACACTAGTCAAGTCCATGGCTCAAACTGATGTTAACATTTTACTTATAAACTACCAAATAACTGCTAGATGCGTCACTAAAAGACATCTTAACTAACTCTTGTTACGTGTTTCCCATAACCAAATGGGATTAACTGTCTAAGCTTACTCCAGCCACTTCATACAAGGGTAATCACACAGGCTAATACAGGCAGCTCATGTCACCCAAAAACAGAACCTATCCAGTCCATGCTACTAATAATCTACGATCGATATCACACATCTGTAACAGGAACCACATCACTATCAAAAACTGATGAATTACTGACCATACACAGATTACTCAAAACAATACAGCTCTTTTTGTTCTTAGTACACTGATGCCAACAAATAACTTGATGCAGATCCTTTGTGCAAACCAGCTGCGAACATATTTGACATACCACGGCTCAAAAATCATAATCTTATTCCTAAGCTATTCCGTTCAATTCGTTAACAACATGACATCACTGCCAGACTTGTTAATGCTTTCGTGTTTGCCCATCTGGTACAGCAACTACATCCATCGTTTATCTTGCATTTAGCAACTGTCGTATAGTTATCAGATGTTAACAGAAGTAGCACACGACCAATGCTCACCAGTAGCTTCTTCAAAGTGTGATGAGACTGGCTGCACTTGCTGTGTCGGTCGACTGGCCTGAGACACTGATGCTACTGACTGCACAGCAGATGGCATTATCAGTGAGACACCTTCACCACCTGTAGATAAAACAGTCCAAAGAACCAGCACAATACATAGCACCGGTAGACAACACAGTCCACACTCCACAGCATCATGCTATGACTTCTATTATACTTTCACAACAGCACAATACATCAGCCAGCTATGAGTAATGGACAATATTAGTTAGCTTGGTTCAAAAATACACTATCTACGTGTAGCAGTCGTTGATTATCCCTTGTAATAATTCTGCAGTTCATACATAAATGTGAAATAAATAAAGCACTTTCTATTCATGTATAAACAAGTAGGTGGCAAGGCAACCAGACGCCGTGATATTGATATTGATGCAATCGGCTCTTACTGTCGGAGACGGCAGCTGTCGTAGGCATCACAGTTGCCATCGGAGTAGACACGCTGGACACGGATGATATGACTGACGCCGACATTGGTCGAATGGACGCCATTGCACGCGTCTCAGTGGCACTGCTACGAACCGGCTGCACTGAGCGTATGTGAGGCTGCTGTGACGCGATTGGTCGGATGTTTGCTTTACGAGGTGCACTGTGCTGCTCCGAGGCAGCATCCGATGCTCTGTAATAAACAAGACAGTATCAGAAAGAACATTTGCTGCACTAGACGTCAACAGTCGGTTTATGTCATGGTTTGATCTAGCATCACCAAATGTCTAGTTTAGATCATCATTCATGAACAATTAACCACAGTGTAGACAAGAGAAAAAAGTTGAGTTGATTATGATGGTTTAATGTCCCTTTATAGGTCATTTTGGAGATGATGTTTCCAGCCAATCTCCTGATTGGTGCGAAACACCTGAAACTAAACATAATTACAGCAAACAACAATACAAAAACATAAACAACCATGCAAGAAACTACTCACATATGTACAAACTAAACCAAATGAAACTAAAGCATGGGTTTAGATGCCTTTATGCCATCTGGCCAGGAAACAGATAAGGTCTATTCTACAGCTCCTGGGGCCCATATGGGGCTATAGAGTTGACTATCATCTAACTTACTGATGTCTGCTTTTCCTGTATGAGATATATGCCTCAGTTATTGCTGCTACATGTATAAAAGTTGCTGTGTTGCCTTCGATGTTGATTGTTGTAAACAATATTATAAAAGGTAGTGATAACACACAAATTCATACACTGTAGCTTCAACTAGGAATATCTGACAACAGCTAGTGATACACTTTAAAGGTTCACAAATCTATTCCAGCTGGAAGCCAGCACAAGCAGCATGTCATCATATTAAGTGAAGGAAGTGAACTAACGCAGTTCTTTCAACTGGAGGCGCAGACATCGTTGGCTTTGCTGGTGACGCGGCAACTTGTTTATTGGCCGACTCCAGTTGGTTCTGCAGCAAATGGACCTGCATACAACAGCAAATCACTGCAATAAAGACACGAGCAGGCAATGCAACTAGACGAAACACACAACAGTAGATCTACTAGCACCAGAACAGTTAGTTTAACAGCCTACAAGGTAATCACGCCCCGTCTGGGCTGGAGAGCATCTTATACTATATTTGAATGTTTATTTTCTCTGTTTCCAAACTCCTCCTAAACGCCACGTCGTACGACGGCGAAATTCGGCACGCAGCCGCGTGACAACCACGTCCAGGACTTCTGTTGGTTTTTGTGTCTATAGGGGTTGTCGTTACCAAAAATGACATTTTTAAGCAAAAATACCTGAATGTAAACAAACACTTCGCAGTGCTGACGGCTGGTCGGCTAGACTAGCTGGCTAGCTGCACCAAGGCGTGGCAGGCTTGTGCTATTAATAGCGTTACTATTAACAGCACAGGCTATGTAACGGGCCAATCAAGCTATAGCCACCCAACGGGCGACAACGGCTTGTTGTATAATAAGCCCATCTCGGTTCCTGGCCAAGTATTGTAAGAGGTGACTGAACCAGGGTAGTGGGTGCCAGCAATGGCTCCAGCAAACAAAAGGAGGCGGGCACTGCTTCCTTCGGCTGCCCACAGAGGGTTTGCCACTGTATTCTTTAATCTGTGACTGTGCAAAAGTACAATATGGCAAAATGTCAATATGGAACTAAAAATTTATAGATAGTATAGCACTTGAAATCTACATCTAACCCCTTGATGACAAAGTGAGCATACAGAGTTAATATAAGCCAAAGTTATTGACATAAGTTTACTATCACGTTTTCTTATTGACCACGGAGCATATAACATAAACAAGAAATGTTTTACACTGGGACCAATCTAATTACTCTTCGCACATTATGTTCTCTAATTCTCTTACATTAGTTCAAAGCTGCGCTCTTATTTCCTGCCTCTTCATACGATAGGTAGGCTACCCTCCCTTCCAAAATAAGTCTACCTCCAACCGCATGGCTGCCATCTTGGATTTGATCTAACCAAAAAGTGCCACTCGATCTGCCGACCCTGAAAGGTAAAGATAATTCAAAGAAGAGAGACATGTATCTTATCCATTTCTATCAAGGTGTATGTTCTTGGAAGCCGGGGGAGTCTGAAGGAAATGTTTCCCCAGTAAAATAAAACATCTAACACGTCACAGAATGTCAAATCATGTATGTCACTGACTCTCTGCAGCAGCTCGGCATTCTCTCGTCTCAGTCGATCAAGTGATTCTAACTGCTGTGCACTGTCGTGCTGCAATGACTGCCTAGACTGCTGTAACTCAGCCACCTCTGTCTCAAGCCTGGTGACTGCAGACTGCATCTCCGCTCTCACCGCCTCCACTTGCTCGCCTAAAGCATACACAGCAGATACCACTCACAACATGCTATACCAACGTCCAATGTTTCAGTACTCTTCAGACAACGAAGCACAATGGAGCACGCATCCCCCGGCACTGCTAAATATTTATAATTAAAACACAAGTGGCAGCACAGCTGACAATAGGCCAGACCTATCAAACAGAAATGTGGGAAATGTCTACATATGTTTATGGGGACACCACAAATTAATGCTGCAGTGATAAAATGCGGCCACCGACCGCTATATCTTTGCTCTATGCAGTAACAATGACTAACCACAACAATAACTAACCAATGACATAACGGTGCCACGGCTTGTGATCAAAAGCGGTTATGTAAGTTGCAAAGGAGGCTATGCTGGTATCTCACAGCATTTATCTCCACATTTACAGACCAAGACAATCAAATAACTTGTGCCACACCTACTGCTCCACAACATGGTGATCACCACTCACTGCCGCAGCGTTAATCACTGATGACTGCATTGTACACACTCTGTAACAAGACCCTTTATATATGCTGTTATAATACACAATTGTTCTCGAGAAAACCAGACAAACAAATAAAGTTGTGGACTGCAGTCTAAAAGACGATGTAAATGACTTCCAATGCACACACTGTGGATAACAACCGAATGAATCAAAATGAACACAAAAATGTCAAAGTTAGCAAACTATGTAAAGTCGCTGTCCAATAAATCATTTTCACCTGCAAGAAATTCTGAACGAGGGAAAAGCATTAACTATAATAACATTTGTGAAGAAATTTGAAGAAAAGAGCCTTTTTCACTATGTGAAGTGTGTTGGCCTTTATTACCACCCTCTAATGTTGCACTAAAAAATTTCCCATTTTTGAGAAGTTGTCGTGAATACCTGGTTCGTTGCTGGGAGGTGCAGCGGACTCTTTCTCAGCTGCGGCAGCTTCCAACTGTCTCTTCAGTTCAGCACACGTCGACTCCAAACTTTCCTTGTCCGTCCGCAACGTAACAAAACGCTGCTTCGCTGTCTGCAGCATCAACAGTAATTTCCTCTTCTCCTCAGCGAGAGACGTGTTCTCCGTCTCAAGTCGGCTACGATCGGCACCGTCTTTTTCCTTCTCCGTCGTCAATTTCTTCACTTCATCGCTCAGATCCGAGTTCTCATTTGTAACCTTCGTGCATTCCTGCAATAACGCAAGCAACTGCTAGTTTAAAACACAACTGTCCATCACAGCATATAGCAAATTCAAACAGATCACACAATAAGGCAACACGAATCCCTACACTGCAACTTCTTGCCAAATGGCAAACCACTAAAACACACATAGCATCCAGAAGCATGATGATGATATCGTTTTATTTGAATTGTTATGACTAGTCTGTAAGCTTAGAAGAGGAGAACTGGATTATGTCCAATACACAGCTTTTTGTGGGAAATTACGCCTAGTCTTATTTTTGCATGCCTATTGTGTTAACTGAGCTTTTAGCTGCTACACCAAATAAATCGAGAAGTTTTTGTAAATCTGTTAATTACACCTCCCAGCACAGGTTGTCAGCGCGTGTGAGAGACAAGCTGACTTGCCGGGGCACTACGGCAGCCACACGCGTCCCCAGGTGGCGGATAGGGGAACGCCCTCGAGAAGTGGCACAAGAGGGTAGCACCGGATAAA
>Ga0056114_1000423_pt1 | contig 14457 bp, 12 predicted proteins | sample WorMetHERISLAND1_FD_77005 | JGI IMG/M metagenome (GOLD analysis project Ga0056114, IMG submission 77005) | Marine gutless worms symbiont microbial communities from Max Planck institute for Marine Microbiology, Germany - Olavius loisae HERON... ...
GGTTTTACGTCTGCACCAACACAATATAGGTTATACGGCCGACAGTTTTTACAGGTCTGATGACCCAACCAACAGTGTCAAAGCACTGAAGGAGGGTGGTTAGTCATCCAGACAGGCCTCAGTTACATACACAGCTAAATGCACATGAACTGAAGACATGGAATATGAAGACTCCTCCCTGCCTTATTCACACTCATAATTACATAGACTTACTACACTGTCACGGTTTACTATAGGCAGAAATACAGGCAAATTCATTAAATAAAACGACATCGGTGAGTACTCATACCCAGAACCACTGCTGCCAACAATGGCCACCTTCTGACCAGGATTGACAGTGAAGCTAAGATTGTTTAGTATCTCTCGACCAGGCGTGTATGCAAAGCTGACGGAGTCAAATGAGACAGCTGCTGTGTCGGCCGTCACTTGCAACTGCCTCGCATCCTTCTCATTCTACATGATACACACAGCACACCTCAGTGCAGTGTACAGATACACACTGTCACCGTCATCAGTGTCACACTGATAGAAGAACTAGACTTACAGTCACAAAGTCGACTCTCGGCAAAGGACATCTGCACAATATGTCAAGTGTCTCACAATGCTCAATTTAGCCAGTTAGGACAGTTGTTAGAGTCCAGAACAAATGCTATCACCATCTCTATGCCAACCATTCTAAATTTAGTTCTTACACATGATCTATGGCTAACAGTCATACCATCAATTATGCTTCAAAATTTCAAGGTTCCAAGTGTCAGCTGCTACCTTGACGGTGGCATGAAGCTGTAAGAGACTGAACATTGTCTGCATGTCAATCAGAGCTTGCCGCGTTTCGCGGTAAACGGAGCCGAGAAAATTGAGAGGAATGGACAGCTGAAACAGCAGGCCATTAACCATCACCAGATCTCCCACAGTCATTGTTCCTACACACATCTCACACCTGTCATGTTCAAAATAACAGACAGTAACATTCGAACGTACTGCTATTGGTTACCATATTGCCTAATACTTAAGTATTGGATAGCATTGGTATTAGGTGAATACTTCTGTCTATATCCGTGACCAATGCCACAGAGTTCATAGATCTAATAATTATAATTATGGTTTACATAATTATGCTCTGCAACACCGCCATGCTTACTGCAGAACGCGAGAAATGGTTGATGGGAAGCGGATGCGACATGGACGGCAGAAGCAGTGAGTGGCGGGGTAGCTATTGTGTTTGTGAAATTCACCCATCAATGACTGAATGCCAATTGACATCATAACTGGTATTGGGCATTCGTATCATTACAGGCCAAAGTACTGGGTGTCGGGTGTCAAGCTTGGTATCATTCTAACTCTAATAGTCAGCGCATATAATGCTAAATGTGCTGGAGTGTACAGTGTTTAGAAATCAGCAATTCATAAAAGCCATTTATTACATAGCTTTGCTCTGAAAGCTTCAGATAAGCAACTTAACACTGAAACAGCTGTGAGTTACAATAGTGCACATAAAGCAAAATCTTACATCTACAGAATACTCAGACAACAAGTCTTTTGATAGAAATGTCAGAACAATAACAAACTTTTTAAAATACACTGAATTGTTAAAGAGACACAAACTTGAAAACATGATGAGATCTGCACAAAAAACACAACAAAATCTTTGGAACATGACAAGAGATGAGTTGGTGGGAGTCTTAGAAACAGACTGTTAATACATGCCACAGCATATCTGTATATAGTGAGTTAGAAGTATGTTTCTTTATATGTTCACAGCAATCTGTTACCATGAACCACAATCAATCACCAACCTTCCATGATGCTCTGACTAGCAAGGTACATGAAGACCGTGAGGCCGGCACTGAAGATGGCATTCTGACCCCAGTTGAGCAGTGCAAGACTCGTCGTTGTCTTCAGCGCTGCTTCTTCATACTTGGACAACAACTTGTCGTAGCACTCGGCCTCGTACTGTTCATTGGTGAAGTACTGCAGACACACAAGCATGACAATGTCGATGACGCCACACACCATGCCGCTGAGCACGTCTACGCCACTGTCTCTCACTATAAACAACTCAACTCTCTTGTTGTCGATCTACGACTTTCCTCACATGTTGATCTGCATTCAGACTAGTCATTATATCATGAAGCCACAATATCGGAGGCCTTCTCTTCTCCTGCTTCCTAACAATGTCTCTTGAATGATATCTTTTTAGACGTTCCAAACAGCAGTTAACTTTGCATCCCAATTTGCATAAGCCTTTAGAAGAAGAATAGCGTGTTATAAACATTAACTTGCAACATAATTCGTGTTGCCATGTTAAGCAGAGGTGAAGTACATATTGGCTGGCTAATCCCTAGCCAATGAGTATACTAATGTTAGCTTGACTTGCAGTTTGCAGTGTTAGTGTTTCATTCTGTTTAATAAAACTATGTCAACTAATTAAATAGCTCCTGCTGATGTTGCTGCTACTACTTGGTATCACAACTATTCCACAAGTGCATTTGAAAATTTGTAAGATTAGCAATAACAGAAAGAATAAATAGTTACAGAACAAATTACTTTGACAGTTTCATAGTTGATCAGTGAGTCAATGGCTCGGTTGCCTGCTTCCTGGTCAGCAGCGTTCATCTGAACTCGAAACTTAGTTCTCCATGAGGTCACCAGCAACGTGAACGTTGCATAGGCACCGATACATGCCAGAGATACAGCAGCATACTCAACGCCACACTTGTAATACTGTCAATGAATATATAACAATGTCATCTGTCAGTATCAAAAGTAAGTAACAATGTACTGTGTGTCTATGTTTTAGAGACCATGTGTAAGTGCTGAGTGATGCCTCAGTGCATTGGTGAACTAGACATTGTAGACTATGAAAACGGACTAGACGACTAGCACACTTCCAAGTTGCACACAGACTGTAAGTACTCATGTGAACACAAAAGTGGACTGAGTGGAAGCCAAACTAACACAACCTCATCACAGCGGCATCCACAAACAAATACATTGTATATCTGCATCAGTGCCAATCACCCGCTCCGCACAACATAACGCCTAGAAGCCATTAGAGACTCTGCACTTGAAGGCTCGAATGTTCTCGGCAGTATATCAAGACACGTCTAGGTCACTGGCAGCATTTCACAGTGACAGCTACCAGGCCATGGCTGCTTGTGTTTCAAATACATTCACATTAACACCAGCATAACAGCAAACTGTCTGATTAAACTGTTCACCAGTATTTACAATGCAACTGTTTAGCATTACTGTTAATAAGAATACTCTGCAAAAGGTAGACTATATGCAATCACAAAGTCTGAAAGATGACAGAGACGAAATACTACATCCATAAGAAAAAAAACTCTGACAGCAATAGAATAACTAAACTGATCATCAAATGGACACCAGAAGACACTAAATGACACACATACATACATACCAGTATGCCAGTCACAAGACCAACTTCGAATACTGTTGGAATAATGTTAAATGCAAGAGCACTGAGCACAAAGTTGATGCCTCTACAATGCACAATTAAATACTGACAATGTTGAAAATGACATCACTTAAGGAATCTTAGTAAAAACAATAAAACATACTGCACATCATTGTGCAGGTGCAGTCAGTTTATGCAGTATGTTTTCGGTGAAAAAGCTGAAATGTGTGGCTGTGTCTTTTCACAGACTACTGCTAGACAAATCATTTACTGATTTACTTTACTTACTTACTAACAAGAGTGAACAAGAAGTTCAATTGTCACACAGAAGCTTTATTATATCATTAAATTAGAGTCGGAGTAGATTTTAACGCCCCACCAGACACATTCTAGTCATTTGGGAAGCGGAGTTCACAGCCAGTCACATCCACCCACTGAGCTTGCAATAATGGTCAGCTGCATTTGACTTTTTACTTGCCAAATTTTATGCATATTGGTGCAGGCAAATTAGTTGAATGACAGAAAAGCGGGGCGTTTTTAGACATGGCGTAGAAAAGTGCTCAATAAAAAGTTAAGCTCCCATATACAGACAGTGGTAATGCTGACCACAGAATTAATTACCCAGCAGTTGTGAGTCAGCCTGCCAATGTTCATTGACCTTTGTCAAATAGTTTTGTCAGGGTGTCAAGAAGTTAAGCTCTAAAGACCCCCCGCCCCCGACCTCCCTCAACCCTTGCCACTCCCCTCCGCCAGGTTAGAGAGTTGGTGATCACACACATATGCACTGACTGACCAGCTATAATAAGTCATTCTGTCAATTATTTGTTCTGGTCAAGTTGTATGAGCATAAAATTTTGTCTCTTTGGGCAACCCTTTCCCAGGGGCTGTGGGTTAGCCAAGATCTAATCGTTTAGTTGTGGCACAATATGGACTGAGACTGAAAATTTCATCCAAATCTATCCACAACTTTGTCAGTAATGGACAGACAAATAAAGAGAAAGCATGCATTACATTGTCTTTGAATATACGCATCGTTTGAACGATAAACTCATTAGATAATGAAATGCATTAGAAACAACCAAGGTTGTTTTTAATGAATTTCATTATCTAATGAGTATGCATTACATTATCCCTTCAGTTGTCAGTATTATATCAAATTAAATATCAATTTGTTGCAGTTATAAGAATCGTGGCTTGCCTGGTTCCTCGGTCAATGGCCTTGGACAGAGCGCCAGTCTGTCGGCCAAGGTGGAATGACAAGTCGAGTGAATGTAAATGAAGAAACACATTACGTGCTACTGTGCGGATAGAACTCTGTGCAACTTTGCCGAAGACAGCATTGCGTAACTCATTCATACCAGCAGCACCAGCTCTTGCTAAGCCGTCTGTATCACATACATATTTATACACATGTAACAAAAAATCAAGACAGTTAAACTCTGGTCGTTAATTAATCCAGATAGTTCAGCAGACTATTCTTCCACATTATTTCAATAATACATTTCATCACTTCCTAAGTTACAACTATGGTCAGATATTATTATTATTATTTAAACCAGAGGAAAGACCCTTGTTTCGTGTATCTTATATTAACTAAACTATTGCAAGTTTGACATTGTTAGGCACCTTTGTTGTAAATGTCGCCATGTTACAGTACCCTATATATTGTCAAATTATTATTATCATTGTTATTTTAATTACTTGGTGGTTCAAAATTTTTTAAAGATGTTATCGATAAATCCATAACATTCAGCAGAACAGAATAATATTGGTGCAGTGCAACAGAAATCTGTTGGAACAAAAACAAATAAGCTCGGTCATCCAGGTCATTTCCACCAATCGCCAGCCCAACTCGCTCAAGAACTGAAGAGCACCTCTGTTGATTGGGCCAGAGACTTCACCGCAAGTCCGCGATGCAGACAAATTCACCCGGTGATAAGAGTCCGGCATACTTGGCCACTGTATGAGATGCGGCCAACTCTGCTGCAGTGCCTGCCTGGCGAGATGAAGCTTCCAGGTAGGAGTCAGCACTCAGCATTTGTAAAAGTCACCGTCACATCCCACATGAGAGAGGTCTCTCATGAGAGGCCTCTGTGCCACAGAATCAAAGTCAACCCATCCAGACGCTTTCCATCGGAACGACTAAAGCCTGATGGTTCCTTAGACATTGGGACGCCAGCTGAGATCTTGCTATGACATCAATGAAGTGTTGGTGTATTACGGTTCTGCTCGGTGCTCGCTTACAGACAAATGGGTCAACTTGGGAACCACAACGGCATTGGTCAGGTATACATAGGTTGAGAGCCAACCAAATTCAAACTGCTACTCTGGTAGCCTCGTTATCAAGCTACAGGCCACATGAAGTGATTGGAAAGGCCTGTAGCCAGTGTTGACCCTGCTGCTGCTCCCAAACCACATTCTCCTCTGGTCTTGTCTATCAACATCTACATCTACCTAGAAATAATATGGATAAACATTTTCCTTCTTCTCCAATAGAAACAATAGTTTACAGTCTCAGTTCGAGACAAATCAAACCGATGCTATCACAATCAATCAGTAACTGCAAAGCATCATAGCCTCTGACTCGGCAACTCTATTTCACACAGCTCAGCACATCTGTACAGGTAGTCAGAAAAACAGCTTCACACAACATTACTAATGCGGCAAACTGTAAAGAATGTTGCAGAGCTCTGTGTGCTCTGAGATGTGCTTGGCATTTTGTCATTCAGTGCACACAAAATAATACGTAACATGTAACAAAAGCCATTTCTACCCAATCCCTAAACTGCATGGCAGTAACTGCCAGTAAGTAACAGAAATCAATCGACAGTAAACTTACAGGCCAGCACGAGAGCTGTAGCTACAGTGATGATTGTATTCTGCGGAGTCAACATTGTTAAGACTTCTGACGGATCATTCAGGTAATTAACAAGATACTTGAATATAAACGGTACTTGAACATTCAGAATCTGTCAATAAAAACACACTGTACATTATTTATAACTGGCACAATGCAGTTCTACACTATCACAAAAAACAAACTACAGTAGACCTCAGCTAATTATTGACTAATTATGGCAGTCTTATAAGACAACCATCAGCAATTTTAACACAGAAGTCATAATCTGTAGAACAGGTTGGTAGATAATCTTCAACATAGAAGCTTTATTAACAATACTTAATTTGCAAAGACACCTCATGGGCAGGACTTGTACACAACACTACAGGACAGGCTAGTAACATGCACACTGTTCGTGGAGTATGGATAGACTAATGTGACTGGTATAAATACGGCCACTGAACTTTTTTTATAATGTGTGGTAGTTGAAAATTACAATTTCTGGACCATAAATAACTTCAGAGAAAACAACTACGGCAGTAGAACTGTTAGGACCTTGGCGCCAATGAGTAGAGACATGGCCACGACGACTCGGAAACGAAGACCTGGATGATCTTTTGGCCAAATGTGAGTAGCCAGCTTCTTCAGCATCATACGCATGCTGACAGCACTGCTGACATGTATGCCGTTTGCAGTTGATGCCGTTGGAAGACCTGAATAGTGGTGTTGATAGCGCAGCCATTGTGAAGCAGCAAACTGCTCTTTCTATAGCAACAAACATACACAGACACACACGTCCTTGATTCACTGAAAAGTTCAGTTCAAGTAGCTGATTCATAGGTGGTCCACTGACGTAGGTCAAACTGTGGCATAAATACCTCATCAATGTATGAGAGAATGTTCCGCAGGTGATGTCTATGTGCCTGCGAATTTAATTTTGTTTTCATTGGTCACTGACATCTGCAACACTCCCTCATTATGAGACATGCATGGGGGGGGGTGGTCACTAGCCACAGTCAGATGGCCTTGCATTCTAAACAGCAAGGATCTCACAGCAACATGGTGGTAATGTCATTAATATGTGTCTTCTTCACAACCTGCATAATCCCGATTTGCTGGTCTCATCAACATGATCAATCTCTGTCAATACAGACATGCTTGTTAACAAATACATAACTTCATAAAGCCAATGCCATCAGTCATTACATGACACTGGCCATATGTTACTGCATATTCAAGCATCAGTGATCAACAATCAAAACTGTTCACTGGGACTGATTATTAAGTAACAAATTAAGGATTATATCTTGGCAAAAAATCAATATCGATTATCGTAGCAATTCGTATTGTGATATTGTAGATGAGCGGGAAGGCGAGGAGGGAGGTTGGGTGTGGAGAGAGGATTAATGTCTGAATAGCTGACTTCTGACAGTGATTGTGGAGACAGTAGCTGTTACTGCATGACAACGAGGGGAAGGGGTGTTGGCCAGGCACAGTGAAACCAGCACATGTTAAGACCGTGAGCTCATGGCTGCAGTAATAGGCAAAAGTTTTAAAACTAAAAAGTTACTAATAGTTTTAACTACTTTTTTCTAGTTACACCATTAGTTTAACTAATTTTAAAAAGTTTAAGTTAAGACAGCAGTTTAACTGAAACAGTAGAACTTTACTAACTAGAAAGTTTAACTAGATTATTTTAGTTAAAGTGACCAGAGAAAGATATGAGGGCAAGGACAAAACCAACATGGCATAAACAAGCCAACAGTATTCTCAGAGTTTTGATGACTTAAGCACAAAAAGTAAAAAATATAAAATAAAGGCTACTCTGTGCACAAAGCATCTAACAACCAAACTTAACACCTGACAGTTCCTTGATTGAGTTAATCCTGTCTAGTTCTGATATAACTGACTGGCAAAACGCAGACCAAGCAATTGCTTTACGTACTGCATGAATGTTCTGCAATGATAAAACAAAATAATCGCAACAGAGTTGACTTTGACACCGACAGGAGAAAGCATTCTCGTGAAGTACACGCCAGTCCTTGCTACGGCCCTAACAACACCACTGTTGCTAAGTGGGCACTTGGAAATATATGAGGCACAACGACATACAAGTTCATCTCTTAAAGGAAAAAGTTGCAGATGGGAGCCACCAGACGGGAGTGAGTACAGAAAGGTAGACTGAAGGTCCACCTCAGTCCCTTACATGATGCAAAGCAAATGCTCTTGATTGTATTATGTGACATCTGCCATGAGGCCCGTAACCAGGACTGACAGAACGAGGAGACACAGTCCTCCAGTCATTTCCCTCCCCTTTCCCTTTCTCTCCCTCCCCTTCACTTTCCCAACCCTCCTGTTCCCCTTCCCGTATAACCTATATTGTGTTGGCGCAGACGTAAAACCATGCTCAATCAACTGTTCCCCTTCCTCCACAGTGATAGCTATCACCCACTACATATGGTGTCCAGCTGTTTATAGCAAGCCACACCAGTTGACCGCCCACCAGCAACATCCTCAGCTAAACTGTGTATATGCTCAAATTGATCGTCGGTGACCAGTTCAAAAAAATCTGGGTATCACAATCATGATATCAATTCAGTAATGACGTTGTTCAACCCTGAACAATAATTCCTTTAATTGTAATGCAAGAGCAGACAGCTCAAAGGCATGGCTGTTGGCAAGTGACCGTTACTGACGTACATACACAAGAACTTGTAGGCTTGTGTTGTGCCGTGTCGTAGACATAAACACTTCACCGATCAGTCTGATTCTTCCTTTGGGGTAATTTTAAGCTCCCTATTGAAAAACTAAACAATTAAACTCAAAATCACAACAAAAGCTATCAGTTACATCCACATTGAGAATAACGCAGTGCCCATGAAACTTCAATCTAGCCAATTTTTGTTGTGATTTTCAGTTTAGTTGTTTAGTTTTGCAACGGGGTGGTCAGTTTAAAATTACTAAAGATTAAACTAAATAAAATTAACATCACTTTTTAGTTATCATGTACAGGATAGCACCCTTGAATCTTCACTCGTCCTATAATCTGATACTGGGGAGGGCATACCATGGTGTCTTCCCGATTCGCCGAAACCCGTTTCGCCGAAATTAAGGTTTAGGGTTAGGGTTAAGGGTTAGGGTTAGCGTTTCGGCGAATCGGGTTTCAGCGAATCGGGACTGAACCCATACCGTTTAATTCAGGGTGTTGGTAAAAAGCGGGAGTGTGGAAGTGCGGGATGTGGGAGTGCTAACGGGTAAAAAGCGGGAAAGAAAATGCGGGAGAAAAATGCGGGACAATTGGTAATTTGCGGGAGTATAAAATGCGGGACGTGATAGCGACGACTGTCCGTCGACATGTGTGTAATACAGTCTACAGAGGACTATTTTCTATCGTAAATGCATAGTTAAACAACGTAATTGTATGTATGTAAAGAACTAATTAAAGATCACAATTAAGTTAGTTATTTAATTAGTCCATATATTTAATTAATACTTAAGTTACAAAAACGAAGAATACCAGCACCATGCAGCTTACATGTAGGCCTAGCCTATTTAATTAGTGCATATTTTCAGTGGCGTAATAGCTGGTATAGCGCTAGCTTGTTCATTTTAGCAAGCATTTTTTTGTGATTATCTTTTTATTGTTTGAAATTGATTAAATTTGGTAAGTTGCTAATCAGGAAAATAATTACAATTGCTGCCACAAATTCTGAAAGCTCACAGTGCTCCCCATACCCAATAGCTGAATTTTAGGAGTACTACTTCTAAGAGGGAGCGAGGAGATAGGAAGGGGTAGGGAGGGGAAAGCGCCAGTGAAGCAGGTGAAGGGAGGACAATGGGGTGATAAATAAGCAATGGGAGGAGAAGGAAGGGGATGGAAGGAGAGGGGAAGATTTGTTTGGATTTGTTATTTGGCCGGCGTTATTCACACGGGCCCGTATGCCGTCAATGGCTGGTTATTCGTACGGCAATAGTTTGGACGTACGAATAAAATTAAATACTGACCCTAACCTTACTCCTAACCCTATACGGACCCGCGACCGTATGCCTAACCCAAACCGACCCATGAGCCAAAAAAAACTTTGCGCCCGGTGGGAGTCGAACTCGTGATCTGAGGCAAAATGGTATTATTCCAGCCCGAGCGCTCTGCCTACTGAGCTAAGCCAGCACTCGGTCAGAAGCGCCGCCAAGTGAGTATATAAATGTCACGTGATACATATATATTGTATAGGTCATGAGATATGACGTCATCCCGTATGAATAAACGGGAAAAGTAGGCATACGGACATAATCAGTGTCTTGTTATTTTGACACTGTGTGAGATTTTTTGTCGTAGATATCAATTTTCAATTTTTGTAGATGCGTCCTTCACCTATATTAGCGACAGCATCAGCATCATCGAGAGATTTTAATTACAGCGTAGCTTATACATGTCGTATCTGTAACAGTCAAGCTCCTGCACTCCCGCGTTATACCATTGCAAACGTTTAATCGATTTCGTCGTAACCTGGCAAAAAGCGGGAAACTTCCCGCATAATTTCCCGCTTTTTACCCGTTAGCACTCCCGCATCCCGCACTTCCGCACTACCGCTTTTTACCCACACCCTTTAATTCAACCAAGTTTAACGATTAACCTTGTGTATAGGGTAGATACGAGTGTTCCTTAATTTGCAGCAGTTAGTACATCTGAAACTGAAGTTTAAAGGCAATTTTTCTCCACAAGCTAATTTTGCATAACGCGAAAAACCGGCAAAAAGTTTACTCGATCGACCAAAACACAATAACGTCGCCATAACCTTTGTACTTCCGGTGCGGCTAAGTGAAATGAAAACTGAAAACTGAAAACGCCAAACAGTGAGTGTGAAAATCATAATTAGAATTCCGATACTATATCGATCGATACGATATTAAGGATATCGCGATATCAATGTACATTATCGAGTACGTCGCATTGCCGCATAAAACAAACATATAACAAAGGAAAATTTGTGGTATGTTATATTATGTTTTAACAATCCCAATGGTGTTTAGGCTCACGAGAAAAATTTTTCCAATTTGATTCTACGTGGATCAAAAGCACATGACTGTAAAATATTCATTAAAAGAATATTGGATGCGAAAAAATTAGCTTTATCAAGCAAGTGATAATAACTGAGACTGTCTACCTGGCACTATTAATAGGGCCTACGTACGTTCAAGAGGCATATAGCATGGGCATGGCAGTATTGACTATCTGTCGTACAACTGGAACCAGAAACTGTGATTAATTGTATCACATTCATAGGCCTATTATAACGGATAGGCCTATTGTAAGCTTCTTCAGTTCAGAGTACCGGTCCAACTTAATGATTTCATACAGTAAGACTCCGGGCCGTAATTGCATGTGTTTCTACTATAAGGCTGTGCATATTCTCACGCTAATGTAAGCGCGCGACAGCTGCGCGTGTATGAAGGCCTCTAGCGAAGAAATCTACGGCAAATCAATACAAGGAACATGATGTTAACAAGTACATTCAATTGGTTACAACGCTGTCGCTGGCATCAATACGGGTCATCGGTGCCGCCCAAATCTGCGAAATCCCGCGAAATTCTCCGAAAATTCGAACTTACAGCAGTTCAAACTTCAAGGTCATCCAAGGTCATCGATCTTGGCGCCAATCGAAAGCGTCTGTGCAACTTCCCATTAGTGATTAATATAGTAACTTTGACCGTATCTCCTACTGTTTTCGAGATATTGACATATTTAGCTCGAAAATAAATTTTGTTTCCCCTCCTCACCTAGTTTGATGCCATAGCGGAGGAATGCCCTGCGATATCAACGTAATCTAGCCTATACACCGCTGAAAGGTACATTTAATGGGCTATACAATTACGTCGCTGACAATACGGGCCTATATCTTCATTCGTTTAGCTGTTGTTGACTCCCAAGTGTGCGAAATCCCGCGAAATTCCGACAGAATTCGAGCTTATAGCAGTTCAAGGTCATCCAAGATCATCGATCTTGGCGTCAATCGAAAGCGCGTATGAGACTTCCTATTTGCGATTAATAGTAACTTTGGCCTTATCTCCTAAAGTTTTCGAGATATTTAGGTCTGCGTTTAAAGCTAAAAATGGCTTGTTTTACCCACCCCTCTTTTGTTGACGCCCCCGCTAGGGGGACCCGTTAGAATTTCCGGATAAAACTTACCCTGCAAAAACTAGAGGTATGGAGCTACCGCATGGTGAAAATTTCGTAATCTTAACTTCAACTGTTTCTGACAGACAGAAAGACAAACAGACAGACGGGGGGACGGACGGGCGATAGCATAGGCCTTGCGCGCTAAACATATACACCGCGTCTCAAAAAAGTAGCACATCGCACTTTGCGGAATATTTTCGTGCAGGGTTGACCGATTGCAAAAATTTCAACGGCTACAGAGTCAGAGATAATATGCGAACACAGTTAAGTGTGTAATCAATGTTTTAATTTTTAACGTGCCGAAGTGATGCCACCTAGCTAATTAACATGTATCAAATTGGCACTACTGCGTGCACAAAAACTGCACATATTTTGTAGGTCTCTGAGTTTGATTATCTTTTTGCCCGTTTGTTGCTTGCTTATTAATTGTATTGGAAAACAATTCTTTTTATTAAATTTCTGTGACGTCACGTGACCCCAAAAGGTCAAACTCGTGACCCCAATGCGCTTAGCCCGATATCTCGAAAACGGCTGGAGATAGAGACTCCGTTCCAAAGTAGGCCTACCACCAATAGGAAATGGCCTACGGGGTATCGAACAGTCACGTGACCGATGTCGTCACGTGACCCGAAAGGTCAAGCTCGTGACCCCAATACGCTTGGAGTGCACTATGTCGAAAACAGCTGGAAATGCTATTTAGCAAGTCGCTATTACAGCTTAATTGGCTTCTTGTTCAGTATATAAGAACTTAATTCACATCTTTATTCTGCATTACCTTACCTTCAAGAAATTTCAAAAAGCGTTAAATTCGGTTAAAATTTAGCGAACTTATGGTGCTAAATGTAATGTGCTACTTTTTTTGAGACGCGGTGTATATGCTAGATGCTGTCGCGCGCTAAAATTTGTTCTCGCGAATTCATTGGTTGGATTGATGCACTTTTTGGGCGCTTTTTAAAGCGATTTGATTATAAGCATAATATTAAGCTTAGGGGTTCATTAAATAAAATGCATTCAGTAACATCATTTATTGTCCCCTGCTCGCGAATATTGGAGTTTGCTCTTTACTGTTATTACCTGAGTGACACTGTTTCATAGTTGTATGCTGTGTTTTTACCCCTTTGTTAATCTTTTGTTATATGTGCGTTTGACGCATTAATAAAGATTACTTTCTTACTCACTCACTCACTTACCCTAAATACGTCACTATGCCTATGTACAGAGCCACCTGGGACCAGTGTTGTTGTCAAGGACTGGAGACCCAAGGAAGAGGACAAGGACAAGGACAAGGACTAGATGTCCAAGGACGAGGACAAGGACGAGGACTTGAGCTTCAACTTTCAAGGACAAGGCCAAGGACAATGACTTGGGCTGGCATGATACAAACATGTTACGGCACAGAGCAAGAAGTCATGTCATTAGTTGTATATTGTCGTTGTCATGTAACAGATAAGCAACTGTCTGCTTCAGACATAAAGGACATATACGTGACAGTTATGGTCTACTTGCGGTAACTAGAATGTCGTCCTCAACATAGCAAGCAAGCATACCAGTAACCTAAACTATAGGCTATCACGTCCCAGAGAAAGAATGTCTTTGATTCGCATTCCGAGACTGAGCAGATAGTTTGGCACAGACGTCCCTTAGTGCAAATCACCAACTCACTCAATTAACAGTTTGTTGTCCATGCGTGCCCGGTGCGGCCGCATGAACAGTCCGCTAGTGCTGAACACGCGTTCAACAGGGGCCGAAGTCGCTGGTAAGCAGAAAACCTTCCCAAAGAGTGTATGCAAGTCTTTAAAGGCTGGGTTTCGCCTGACTACGACCCACAATTCTTATAATCCTTTTTCACCGTTCACCGAAACACCTTCAGCGTATTCCACATATTCCTGGACTAGGACTCACTGCAAGACGATGATGCTTGATATTTCGCATGCTATGTTAGCCTACTCAATCCTCGAAAATTTTCGAGGACTTGAACTTCCGAGGACGAGGACAAGGACTTGTAATTCGAGGACAAGA
>Ga0056114_1000424_pt1 | contig 14455 bp, 10 predicted proteins | sample WorMetHERISLAND1_FD_77005 | JGI IMG/M metagenome (GOLD analysis project Ga0056114, IMG submission 77005) | Marine gutless worms symbiont microbial communities from Max Planck institute for Marine Microbiology, Germany - Olavius loisae HERON... ...
CGGCCCGATCGGACACATCCCGCCCGCCGAGGCCGAAGCGCGGTTCTATGCACAAACCGAAGATCATGCTATGGCTGCATGACTCAAACAAAACCGCCTCCGGCAAACCCGGGGCGGTTCATTGGCTCGGCTTTCGCGCTTCTGCGAGTTTAGTCGTGATCGAACCGTCTTCGTTTTCGTCCAATTCTCAAGCTCTCAAAGAAGGAGACAGCGCGTGAAATCATTCAGGGACCGTTTGCTTTCAACGACGGTGATCCCGGCCGTGTTCGGCGCCGGTATCGCCATCGTCGGGGGGACCTTTATTGTCTGTGGTGCGCAAGCCAGCAGGCCGGCCGCCGAAAATCCCGCCGCCTTGCCCAAGGCGCAACCCAGACCGGAAATCATCGAACTGGCGGCATGCAATCCGTGCGCGGCCAAGAAGGCCTGTAGCCCATGCAACCCTTGTGCGGCGAAGAAGGCCTGCAGCCCGTGCAATCCCTGCGCCGCTAAAAAGGCCTGTGGCGCCTGCAATCCGTGTGCAGGAAAGAACCCCTGCGGGGCGTGCAATCCTTGTGCGGCCAAGAAAGCTTGCGGGGCGTGCAACCCCTGCGCCGCCAAGAAGGCCTGCAGTCCGTGCAACCCGTGCGCGGCCAAGAACCCCTGCGGCGCGTGTAGCCCTTGCAATCCCTGCAATCCGTGCAACCCCTGTGGCGCAGCCAGCGCCGCCGTTTCCCAAAAATGCGTCGTCCCCAGGCTGACGGCGGCTTGGGCGACAAGTCCCTGCAATCCATGCAATCCTTGCGCAGCGAAGAATCCTTGTGGCGCCGGCAATCCCTGTGCCGCCAAAAACCCGTGTGGTGCGTGCAATCCCTGCGCTGCCAAGAAGGCCTGTAGCCCATGCAACCCCTGCGCCGCTAAGAAGGCCTGCAGCCCTTGCAACCCATGCAATCCCTGCGCTGCCAAGAAGACCAACTGATCAACGATCGAACACGATCGCTTCCACATACGGGGTGGAGAATGAACCGCGGTTCGGTGCTGGACCGCGGTTTATTTTTCGGCCGCGACCACGGCGCCTGACGCGATCAGGTCGACAACATCATCATCTTTTATGCCGTATTCCGATAGGATGGCCCGTGTGTGCTCGCCATAGACCGGCGCGCCGCTGTCGATGGCCGAGGGCGTTTCCGAAAACTTGACCGGGCAACCAATGGTCTTCACCGGCCCGAGGAGGCTGTGGTTGGTCTCGACGACCATCTCGCGTGCCAAGGCGTGCGGGTCGTTGTGCATCTCGCTGACATCGAGGACCGGACCGGCCGGGACCCCCGCTTTCTCGAGAATATCCAGCCACTCCGATTGCCGACGGGTGCGAAAGATTTCGGACAGGATCTCGCCGAGGGTGGCCAGATTCGCCATGCGTCCGGCGTTGTCCAGGAAGCGCTCATCCTCGGCCAGGTCCGGGCGGCCGACCGCTTCCGTCAAGCGCAGCCAATTGGCGTGGTTGGCGGCACCGACGGTAATCCAGCCGTCCGCCGTCTCGAAGGCTTGGTAGGGGCCGTTCAGCGGGTGGGCCGAACCCATGGGCACCGGTGCTTCGCCCGTTGCCAATGAAATCGCCGACTGCCAGTAGGTATGGGTGATGCCGGCCTCGAACAGCGACGTGTCGACCATCTGCCCTTCGCCGGTCTTCAGTTTGTGGGCATAGGCCGCCGACACCGCCATGGCGGCCAGAATGCCGGCGGTGATGTCGGTGACCGGCGCGCCGACCTTGCAGGGCGGCCGGCCCGGACCCTCGCCGGTGATCGACATGAGCCCGGACATGCCCTGGGCGATCAGATCGAAACCGCCGCGGTTGGCATAGGGCCCTGTGCGGCCAAAACCGGATATGGCGCAGTAGATAAGGCCGGGGTTGATCTTTTTCAGGTCGTCGTATCCCAGGCCCAACCGTTCCATGGTACCGGCCCGGAAATTCTCGATGACGACGTCGGCCGTCTCCAGCATGCGCAGAAGAAGGTTTTTGCCCGCATCCGTTTTCAGGTTGATCGCCATGCCGCGCTTGTTGCGGTTCATCATCAGGAACGCCGCCGCCTCGCCGTCGATCTCGGACGGAGTCATGCGCCGCGTGTCATCCCCGCCCGGGACCTTCTCGATCTTGATGACGTCGGCGCCCATGTCGGCCAGCATCAATCCGCAGACCGGACCGGCCATGACATGGGCCAGTTCGATGACTTTCATGCCGGTGAGCGGTCCGCTTCGTTCCGCCACGTCAGCGCCCCTTGAACACAGGCGTCTGCTTGGCCAGGAAGGCCTTGTATCCGGTCCGGAAATCCTCGGTATCGTAACAGGCAAACCCTTCCGCTTCCTCCTCCGGCGTCAACGGCGCCGAATCTTGCAAGCGCTTCAGGAACTTCTTGTGCCAGCGGTGGACGAGCGGGGCACCGGCGGCAATTCGCCCGGCCGTTTCCATAGCCTCGGCCTCGACCGCATTATCGTCGACGATACGGCTGACGATGCCGAGCCGCAGGGCCTCGTCGGCATCGATGATCCGGCCTTCGAGGAGGATTTCCAGCGCCGCCGCGTGTCCGACCAGATCGTTCAGGCAGGAGAGCTCGGGATAGGCCATGACAAGGCCCAACTTGGAAATCGGCGCGCCGAACCGACTCGAATGTCCGGCGATCCGAATGTCCATGAGACCGGCAAGCTCCAGCCCCCCGCCGACGCAGATCCCGTGGATCATGGCCACGCTCGGATGGCGGCAGGCCCGAATGGCGGCGATGGTTCCGTGCATCAATTGACCGTAGGCGCCCGCCTGCTCGGCATTCGACCGGTCGGTCTCGAACTCGCCGATGTCATTTCCCGGACTGAACGACCGCTCGCCGGCACCACGCAGGACAATGACCCTGACGTCGTCGTCGCTATCCAGTTCATGGAAGACCTCGCCCAGGCGGCCCCACATGGGCTTGGTCATGGCGTTCAACTTGTCGGGGCGATTGAGGATGACGGTGACGATACCGTCGCGTCTTTCAACAAGGATGGTGTCGTCCATGGCCACGCCTCAAGCCGTCGCCTGTTCCATCAGGTAGGTCATGGCCCTCTCGACACCACCCCGTTGATGCGGCACCCCGGCCAACTCCAGTCCCATCTCGACACCGGACAATGTGCCCATCAGGGTCAGGTCGTTGAAGTCGCCGAGATGGCCGATCCGGAAGACCTTGCCCTTGACCTTGCCAAGGCCGGTTCCGAGCGACATGTCGAAGTTCTCGAGAATGACGTTGCGAACGTGATCGGCGTCATGGCCGTCGGGCACCATGACCGCGGTCAGCACGCTCGAATACTCGTCCGGATTGAGACACAGGTTCTCCAGACCCCACCCGGCGACGGCGCGCCGCGTCGCTTCGGCCCAACGGTCGTGGCGGGCGAAGACGTTGTCGAGCCCTTCCTCTAGCAGCATGTCGAGGGCCTCGCGCAACCCGTAGAGTAGGTTGGTCGCCGGTGTATAGGGGAAGAAACCGCTGGTGTTGTTGGCCAGCATGGCGCCCCAGTCCCAATAGGACCGCTTGAGGCCATTGGCTTTCGACGCCGCCAGGGCCTTGTCGCTGATCGCGTTGAAGCTGAGTCCGGGCGGCAACATGAGGCCCTTCTGCGAACCGTTGACGGTGACGTCGACGCCCCATTCCTCGTGGCGGTAGTCGATGGAACCGAGCGACGAGATGGTGTCGACCAGAAGCAGAGCCGGATGGCCGGCGGCATCGATGGCGGCGCGTACGGCCGGGATATTGGTGGTCACGCCGGTAGATGTCTCATTGTGCACGACGCAGACGGCCTTGATGGCATGGTCCGCATCCTGGCGCAGCCGGTCCTCGACGGCGCCGGCGTCGACGCCATGGCGCCAATCCCCGCCAACGAACTCCGGTTCGATACCGATCTTGGTCGCCAGTTCGCACCACAATGTGGCGAACTGGCCGGTCTCGTACATCATCACGCGATCGCCGGGCGAGAGGGTATTGACCAACGCCGCCTCCCAGGCGCCGGTGCCCGACGCCGGGTAGATGATGACGGGCGACGACGTTTTGAACACCTTCTTGATGTCGTCCAACACGCCCGAGGTCATTTCGCCGAACGCCGGCCCCCGATGATCCATGGTCGGTCGGTCGATGGCGCGCAGGATACGGTCGGGAACATTGCTCGGTCCCGGGATCTGCAGAAAATGGCGACCGCTCTTTATGGTCATGTCAAACCTCCCCTCGCCCTAAGCGGCGCAAAGACTTTGGCGGGACGATGCCCAGCCAAATCATTATGAATTCATTTTAATTCGAAAGCAACGACAAAGGGAAATCGGCCTCAACTTAAAAATAACTTTAAAAACAAATGATTATCTTATTATTACTGTTATACTGCGGGGAACAAGTCCTGGGCCATAATCTCATAATTGCATTTTGCATTCATTTTGATATGGTTTCTGGGAAACAGACGGATCCGCTTCATGGCCACTCCCGACCACGTCCGCGGCAGATATCGGAATCGCATCGGCGAACGTGCGCTCGCCCGGCGTCTGGCTCGCGAGATCGAAGGCGATGTGCTGTTCGATCCGTTCAGCCGCGGCCGGTATTCGACGGATGCATCGCACTACCAGATCGAACCGATCGGCGTCGTCGTCCCGAAAACGGCAGCTGACATTGAACGGATCATCGGCATCGCACGCGAGGAGGACCTGCCGGTCCTGCCGCGCGGCGGCGGCACCTCCCAGTGCGGTCAGACGGTCGGCGAAGCGCTCGTCGTCGATCTGTCCAAACACATGAACCGGGTCCTCGATTTCGATCCCGCCGGCCGTGTGGCCCGGGTCGAGCCGGGCATCGTCCTCGATCGGCTCAACGCCCACCTAAAACCTCATGGCCTCTGGTTCCCGGTCGACGTTTCCACGTCGAGCCGCGCCACCATCGGCGGCATGGCTGGCAACAACAGCTGTGGCGCGCGGTCGATCCGCTATGGCACCATGCGCGATAATGTACAGGCTATCGAGGCCGTGTTGTTCGGCGGGTCGAGCATGCGGTTCGGCGAACTCTCCGGTAACGAGAGTCTGGCGTCCCTCGATGATGATCAGATCGCGCTGGTCGACCGTCTGCTCGATCTGGGTCGCAAGGGCGAGGAGATCGTTGGCGCCGCCTTCCCCGATCTGATGCGCCGCGTCGGCGGTTACAACATGGACGCCCTGATGCCGGAAGGCCCGCCGCGAGGCTCATGGGACAACGCCACCGTTCATAAGACGCCGGCCCATCCCAATCTCGCTCATCTGCTGGTCGGTTCCGAGGGGACATTGGCTTTTTCGACGGCCCTCGACTTGAACCTGCAGCCCCTGCCCGAAAACAAGGTTCTCGGCGTCTGTCATTTCCCGACCTTCTTTGACGCCATGGACTCCGCCCAGCACATCGTCAAGCTGGGGCCGGTGGCAGTCGAATTGGTCGACCGCACTATGATCGAGCTGTCCCGCGATATCCCGCTGTTCCGCCCGACCGTCGAACGTTTCGTCAAGGGCCGGCCAGACGCCATCCTGTTGGTCGAGTTCGCCGGCCCCGATCCGGGTGAGCAGCGGAAACGGTTGGCCGACCTGGCCCAGTTGATGGGCGATCTGGGTTTCCCCGACGCTGTGGTCGAGGCGACGGATCCGGAATTCCAGAAGGCCGTTTGGGAAGTCCGCAAGTCCGGCCTCAACATCATGATGTCCATGAAGGGCGACGGCAAACCGATCTCTTTCATCGAGGATTGCGCCGTCCGTCTCGAAGACCTAGCCGAGTACACGTCCCGGCTGACCGAGGTCTTCCACAAACACGGCACCGAGGGCACATGGTATGCCCACGCCTCCGTCGGCTGCCTGCACGTGCGCCCGGTAATCAACCTGAAGTCCGAGGTCGGTGCCAGTCAGATGAGGGCCATCGCCGAGGAAGCCTTCGAGATGGTCCGCGAATACAAGGGTTCGCACTCCGGCGAACACGGCGACGGCCTGGTGCGTTCCGAGTTCCATCGGGACATGTATGGTGATGCGGCGATCGAATTGTTCGGCGATGTGAAGGAAACCTTCGATCCCCGCGGATTGATGAACCCGGGCAAGATCGTCGACCCACCGAAGATGGATGACCGGGAACTCTTCCGCTTCAAGCCGGGATACGCGTCAAAGGCTTTCGACACGGCACTGGACTGGTCGGAATGGGGTGGTTTCGCCGGTGCCGTCGAGATGTGCAACAACAACGGCGCCTGCCGCAAACGAGACGCCGGAGTCATGTGCCCGTCCTACCGGGCCACCGGTAACGAAAGAGACCTGACCCGCGGCCGTGCCAATTCGCTGAGGCTGGCCCTGTCCGGCCAGTTGGGGCCGGACGCATTTACATCGGAAGCCATGGCCGAAACCATGGAACTTTGCGTCGGCTGCAAGGGCTGCAAGCGCGAATGCCCCACCGGTGTCGACATGGCGCGCATGAAAACCGAGTTCCTGTACCACCGCAACAAGCGCCACGGCGTCAATCTGTTCGACCGATTGGTCGCCTACCTGCCACGCTACGCGCCTTGGGCCTCGAAACTGGGACCGCTTCTCAATCTGCGCAACCGTTCGGCGGGGCTGGCTTTCCTGGGTGAAAAGCTGGCGGAGTTTTCCAAGGATCGCAACCTGCCGGAATGGGCGGTTCAGCCGTTCCTGGACAGGGCACTTCCGCGGCCCACTGGCGGGATCGCCGGCCGGGACGTTGTTCTGATGACCGATACCTTCAACCGCTATTTCGAGCCGCAAAATCTGCGCGATGCGGCGACCGTGCTGCAGGCGGCCGGCTATCGCCTTCACTTGCCCGTAGCGGAAGACGGAAACCGGCCGCTTTGCTGCGGTCGTACGTTTCTCGCCGCCGGCCTGGTCGAAGAGGCGAAAGCCGAAGCCAGACGGACCATCGCCGCGCTCAAACCCTACGTCGAAGCCGGCATCGCCATCGTTGGACTGGAGCCATCCTGCCTGTTCACTCTGCGCGACGAGTTTCTGGCCCTGCATCCAGGTGACGATGCGCAGGCATTGGCCGCGAGTGCGTTCCTGTTCGAGGAGTTCGTTGCCGGCGAGGCCGAAGACGGACGGTTCGATATCGACCTCAAGGACATGAGCGGCGCCAAGGCCCTCCTCCATGGCCACTGCCATCAGAAGGTGTTCGCCACGATGAATGCTGTCGAAAGGACCCTGACGTTGATCCCGGGTCTGGAAGTCGAAACGGTCGAGAGCAGCTGCTGCGGCATGGCCGGTGCATTCGGATACAACGCCAAGACCGCCGGCATTTCGAAAGCGATGGCCGAAATGGACCTCCTGCCGGCAATCCGCGAGGCGGCGGAAGAGACGTGGATCGTTGCCGACGGCACCAGTTGCCGCCACCAAATCGCCGAAGGCACCAATCGCGGGGCACAACACGTGGTCCGTCTCCTGGCGGCAGCGCTTGCCGGGAATTCACCGGATGCGGAGCCGGGGCAATGATGGATCACGCCGCCGCCCACAAGATCGACCCGGCGAAGGACACCTCTGACGACACCAGCGAGTTGGACCAACGCCGCCGGTCCCTTCATGAGGAAACGGCCGATGCCGTGCGCGAGATGATCTTCCGGGGTGAGCTCCCCGGCGGCAGCCGAATCCCCGAGAAGGCGCTCTGTGAACGCTTCGGTATCTCCCGCACCCCTTTGCGCGAAGCCCTCAAGGTCGTCGCCGTCGAGGGCTTGATCACCCTATTACCCAACCGGGGTGCGCGGGTGACGCCGCTGACGCCGGAGATCGTCGATGAGGTCTTTCCGGTGCTCGCCGCCATCGAAGCCTTGGCCGGACGACTGGCTTGCCAGCACATTACGGACGAAGCGATCGCGGAGATCAGGGCCGTACACTACCAGATGGCCTTACACCATACGCGACGTGAGCGTTCCGAGTATTTCCGCCTCAATCAGGTCATCCATGAGAAAATCGTCGAGGCGGCAGGCAACCCCACTTTGACCGGCGTTTTCCGGAACCTCTCGGGCCGGGTCAGGCGGGCTCGCTACATCGCCAACATGACGAACCGGCGATGGGATCAGGCGATGGCCGAACACGAGGCGATCCTGGAGGCGGTCGAGGTTCGTGACGGGGATAGGCTCGAGGACCTTCTCGCCAATCACCTCCCCAACACCATCGAAGCGGTCAAGGCCGCGATCGGCGCCGAGACGGAGACCGGCGAGCCCGACTAAATCGGCAATTTCCCATCGCCGGGTGACGGCCGTCACAGTGACGTCACATTCACCATGCCATAAGAGCGCCTGACGTCAACAACGCCACGACAAGACCACGACCATGAGACATACGATCCACTTTCTCCGGGGTGTCGCCCGTCTGCTTCGCGTTCCCGGATCACGCCGCCAAGAAGTCGCCTTTCGAATTCCGCCCTCGGCGCGTTGATCTTATCGCCCCGCCGGGATTCATCCGTCGGTAACGAATACGCCCAACCGCAGCCTGCGCGATCCTGCGGCGCGTTCGGCTGTCCGCCGGTCTGATCAAAAATACTTGAGCGTCGGGGGCGTTTCGCTCGCGCCAAAGTTAACCTAAACGCTTAAAAGATGGTCTAGAATCCGGTCCACGAAAGGACCATGCTTAATGATCGATACGGTGCTTCGCTTCATTTTTGGCGACAAACCGCCTGCCGAACTGCCGGAACGGGTTCGTGACGACATCACCCGTCAGCAACGCGAAAGCGAGATGCTGATCGGTTGGGTACAACTCGGCCTCGTCCTGACCTTCGCGACCCTTTACGCTCTGGCGCCGAAAACCGGGGCGCACGCCATGTTCCAGCCGGTGCCCTGGGCCATCGGCGCCTACCTGCTCTTCACGGTGCTGCGCCTCATCAGCGCCCACAGGGCTTTCCTGCCGCAATGGCTGTTGGTCTCCTCAGTGATCATGGATATGGGCCTCCTCATGTTCCTGATCTGGAGTTTCCACATCCAATACGAACAACCGGCGTCCTTTTACTTGAAAGCGCCGACGGTGATGTACGTCTTCATTTTCATCGCCCTTCGCGCACTGCGATTCGAACCGCGCTACATTTTGTTCACTGGCATCGCCGCTGTTATCGGATGGATCGCAATGGTTGCCTACGTGATCGTCGCCGATCCGGAGAACCCGATGATCACCCGAAACTATGTCGACTACCTGACTTCGAACGCGGTGCTTATCGGCGCCGAGGTCGACAAGATCCTGTCGATCGCCGTCGTTACCGGCGTCCTCACCGTTGCCGTGCTGCGCGCTCAGCGGGTCATGAACCGGGCCGTCCTCGATGCCACGGCGGCCGACGACCTGTCCCGGTTTGTCTCACGGGAGGTGGCCGAGCGGATCACCACGGCCGACCAGGCCGTCGAGCCGGGCGACGGCGAATCTCGGGTCGGCACCGTCGTGTTCACCGACATCGAAGGCTTCTCGACCGTATCCGAGAAACTCAGCCCGCAGGAACTGGCGAGCCTGTTGAACGAGTATTTCACGGCGACGTCCGAAATCATCGACCGTCACGGCGGCGTCATCACGCAGTTTCAGGGCGACCTGATGCTGATCACCTTCAACGCCGTCACACCCGACGAGGACCACGCCCGCAACGCCATGCGGACGGCCGTCGGCATTCGCGATTTGAACAACGGCCGGACCTATTGCCACGGTTTGGGATTGAAGACCCGCTGCGGGGTCAATACCGGCGACATCGTCATCGGCGCCATCGGGTCGCGCGAACGATTGACGTTCACGGTCCACGGCGACCAGGTCAACGTCGCGGCCCGTCTGGAACAGCTCAACAAGGAGTACGGCAGCTACATCCTGGCCGGCGAGAACACCGTCGCCGCTTGCGGCGGCGATTTCGATTTCAATGAGGTTGGCGAGGTCACGGTCCGCGGACGCGGAACCCCGACACGTGTATTCACGGTCACCTGACAGGCCAGCATTAACCGCGAGGGGCCGCTAATCCGTCAATGGGAGCGGGCGCGGATGATATGGCCAACCAGCTCGGCGAACCCGCTGCCCGCATCGTGAGAGGTCACGTAGGTCGGGTGATGCTCGAGGCGGTCGTCGAAGTTCTTCAGGTTGGCGACCCCGACCGTGTTCGGGAAATACTCGAACATGGGCTGGTCATTGGGCGAGTCGCCGACAAAGACGAACCGGTCTTTCTCGGCCTCGAGGTCGATGCCGAAACACTCGTCCATCATGGTTCGCGTCATCGTCAGTTTATCGTAGGACCCAAACCAGCCGTTGACGTGAATGGAACTGATCTTCGCCGTCATTCCGCCACGGGTCATCAAGGCGACGATGGCATCAAGCGCTTCCGGACCCAAGGGACCGGTGTCTTCCGCATAATCGATAGCGAGATCCGTCTCCCGGTACATCTGATCGGACGCCAGGTCCGCACCAGGGACCGAAGCCAGGACCTTTTCGGCCACGGAGGCCATGCGCTCGCGGTTGGCGGCACGCTCCATCTCCGAATAATGATAGCGCTTCGTGAACTTACGGTTTTCGTGGTCATAACGGAAATAGAAGGCACCGTTTTCGCCAACGATGCCGTCGACCGGCCACATGCGGGCGATATGGTCGCACCAGCCGGCCGGTCGGCCGGTGATCGGAATGACCAGGAGACCTGTCGCTTGGAGACGGGCCAGTGCGGCATAGGCGTCCGGTGTCATGTAGCCGTTGGTGGTTATTGTGTCGTCGATATCGGCGAACACACCCTTCAGGTCGTGGGCCGTTTCACTGGGTAGTTCCTTCAATGGCCGCATGCCGTTCTCCCCATCCGATGCGGTCTCACGCCCTGAGTGTGCCGCCGGTTCGTTTCTCTACATTGGCCACGATACGCGCGGCAATTTCGTCGATTTCGGCGTCGGTCATGGTCCGCTCGAGAGGCTGCAGGACGACATTGACGGCAACGGACTTCTTGCCGTCACCCAACTGCCCGCCGGCGAAGACATCGAACACCTGAATTTCGGTGATCAGCGTCTTCTCCGTCCCGCGGGCCGCCGCGACGATTTGATCGGCCTGCGTATCCGCATCGACGACAAAGGCAAAATCCCGCTCGACCGTATGGAATTGAGGAAGGTCCAGATGCGCCTTGGAGGCGTCCTTCTTTGATTTCGGTTTCGGCAGGGCGTCGACAAACACCTCGAAGGCGGCGACCGGCCCTTTGGCACCGAGCCGGCGCAGGACGCCCGGATGCAATTCCCCGAAGTAGGCGAGCACGTTTTTCGGACCCAGCCGCAAGACTCCCGAACGCCCCGGATGATACCAGGCGGGAGCTTCCGGTGCCGCCTGCAGCTTATCGACGGGGGCGCCGAGGTCTTCGAGGACCGCCAAGGCATCGGCCTTCGCATCGAAGACATCGGCCGGGCGGGGCCCTTGCGACCAATGGCGCTGGCCGACGTTTCCGGAACGCACACCGGCGGCAACGATGGCCTCGTCTTCGGGATTGTCGCCGGCGTATTGCGGCCCCACCTCGAAGACCGCCGCGTCCTCGGTTCCCCGTGCCGCGTTGCGTTTGGCGGCACTGATCAGGTTCGGCAGGATCGACGGGCGCATGACGTCGAGGTCGGCGCTGATCGGATTGACCAGTTTGATCTCGTGTTGGCCGCCGCCGAACAGGAGCGCGTCGGCCGTCGCCAGGAACGAATAGGTGACGGCCTCGACCATGCCTCGTGCCGCCAGCACCCGGCGGGCCTGCGAATGGCGGCGCTGCTCAGCACCGAGCGCAACCGCTGGAAGAGCGCCGTCCGGCGTCACCGGCACCGGCTCGATTCGGTCGTATCCGTAGATTCGAACCACCTCTTCGACGAGGCAGGCCGATCCAACGATGTCGCCGCGCCACGACGGTACCGAGACCTTGAAGGTCCCCTCGACGTTTTCGACGCCGAAACCGAGAACCATGAGGATACGATTGATCTCGTCCAGCGGAATGTCGATGCCGCCGAGAGTCCGGATCCGGGACGGGTCCAGGTCGATGGTGCGTTTCCATTCCGGTTCCGCGCCGGCAATGACCAATTCGGAGGGTTCGCCGCCACAGAGATCGAGGACCAACTGCGTCGCGATCTCCATACCGTCGACCAGGAAGGCCGGGTCGACGCCGCGCTCGAAACGGTAGCGGGCGTCCGACATCAGGTTGAGTTTGCGGCCCGTGGATGCGGTTCGCACCGCGTCGAAATAGGCGGCCTCGATGAAGACGTCGGTGGTCGTTTCCGTGCATCCCGTCTCCTCGCCGCCCATGATACCGCCTAGGGCCTCGGCCTTGGCCTCATCGGCGATGACGCACATTTCCTCGTCGATCTCGTATTCCTTGCCGTCGAGGGCCAGCAACGTCTCGCCCTTGCGGCCGAGCCGCGGGCGGATGTCGCCGGTGACCTTGGCCGCGTCGAAGACGTGGAGCGGCCGCCCGTGGTCCATGGTGATGAGGTTGGTGATGTCGACGAGCGCCGAAATCGGCCTGAGGCCGATGGCCAATAGTTTGTCCTTCAGCCATTGCGGGCTCTCGCCGTTCTGCACGCCGCGCACGTATCGGCCAACGAAATACGGGCACGCGCTGAGGGTGTCTTCGTCGAAATCGAGATGCACCTTGACCGGACTTTCGAAGGTGCCGGGCACCGGTCCGTTGGCCAGCGGTTTCAGGGAGCCGATACCGGCGGCGGCTAGGTCCCGGGCGATGCCGCGCACGCCGAGGCAATCGCCGCGGTTGGGCGTAATGGCGATTTCGATAATCGGATCATCGAGGCCCATGACGGCGACGGCGGGCATGCCGGTTTTCGCATCGTCCGGAAGTTCGACGATACCCTCATGCTCGTCACTGATCCCCATCTCGCGTTCCGACAGCAACATGCCGTTCGACAGCACGCCGCGGATCTCCGTCGGCTTGAGGGTCAGGTCGGTGCCCGGAATGTAGGACCCCGACGGCGCGAACACGCCCTTCATGCCGGTCCGGGCATTGGGTGCGCCGCAGACCAGTTCCACCGTCTCCGTGCCGTTGTCGACCGCGCACACGCGGAGCCGGTCGGCGTTCGGATGCTGCTTGGCCTCGATCACGTGTCCGACGACGAAGGTCTCGAGCCCTTTCGCCCGGTCGGTGACCTTCTCGACTTCGAGGCCGACCATGGTCAGCTTGTCGACGATCTCGTCGAGGGCGGCTTGCGTTTCCAGGTGTTCCTTGAGCCAGCTGAGCGTGAACTTCATCGGTTGAGCCCTCCGGTGACGGACGGCACGTCCAAGGCGTTGAACCCGTAGTGCCTAAGCCAGCGCAGGTCCGACTCATAGAACGTGCGGAGATCGGGAATACCGTACTTGAGCATGGCCAGGCGCTCGACCCCCATGCCGAAGGCGAAGCCCTGATAGCGGTCCGAGTCGATCCCGCAGTTGTCCAGGACCTTCGGATTAACCATGCCGCAGCCGAGTATTTCCAGCCAGTCGTCGCCGTGCCCGATGCGGAACTGGCCACCCTCGCGGGTGCAGCCGATGTCGACCTCGGCCGACGGTTCGGTGAACGGGAAGTAGCTCGGCCGGAAACGCACCGGCAGGTCGTCGACACCGAAAAAGGCCCGGCAGAACTCGATCAGGCATCCCTTCAGATGACCCATATGGGTCGACTCGTCGACCCAAAGGCCCTCGACCTGATGAAACATGGGTGAATGGGTGGCGTCGTAGTCGCAACGATAAGTGCGCCCCGGCGCGATGATACGGAACGGTGGTTCCGAGTCGGTCATCGTGCGGATTTGCACGGGGCTGGTGTGGGTGCGCAGCACGCGGCGCTCCGCATGGTCGCCGGCGAAATAGAAGGTGTCATGCTCCTGGCGAGCCGGGTGGTCGGGCGAGATGTTCAGCGCCGTGAAGTTGTGCCAGTCGTCCTCGATATCCGGTCCCTCGGCGACGGCCATCCCCATGGTGCCGAGAATGGCGACGACCTCGTCCATGGTCTGGCTGATCGGGTGGACCCGCCCATCGGTCTCGGGCCGCGCGGGCAAGGTGATGTCGACCCGCTCGTCCGCCAGCTTGGCCTCAAGCTCAGCATCCGCCAGCGCTCCCTTGCGGGCCTCGATGGCGTCGGCGACCTCGCCCTTCAGCGTGTTCAACGCCTGGCCCATGGCCTTGCGCTCTTCGGCGTCGAGGCCGCCCAAGCCCTTCATCATCGCCGTGATGCGGCCCTTCTTGCCGAGCGCCGCGACGCGGGCGTCCTCGAGGGCGGCCAGGTCGGCGGCGTTGCCGACGGCATCCATCAATTCCGATCGCAGGTCTTCCAGGTTATCCATTGTTCCGACACACTCTTCATGTAAACGACGAACGGGAGCCTTCCGGCTTGGCCGGCTCCCGTCCCTAATCGGATGGGGCTGTCCTAGCTAAGGACGTTTTTGTCTCGAATTCACCCATGTCTTTAATTGGTTAAGCAGTTCCCGGTGATCACCTCCATTGAACCGCCATTCGCACTCCTTTAGGAACAGGTGA
>Ga0056114_1000425_pt1 | contig 14446 bp, 8 predicted proteins | sample WorMetHERISLAND1_FD_77005 | JGI IMG/M metagenome (GOLD analysis project Ga0056114, IMG submission 77005) | Marine gutless worms symbiont microbial communities from Max Planck institute for Marine Microbiology, Germany - Olavius loisae HERON... ...
GGATAAATTTTATGCAGTATACAGTATTTAAGTGATCCCGCGTGACTTGCGTCACACACCCAGTATGGCGGCGTACAAAATGATCCGCCTAAAATTCGAATTGGCGTGCAAGTCCTCAATAGCTGTGGCAAAAACTAGAGTTTTCTAGAGTTTGAAATGTTCCTGACTGACGTGAAATTCTGCTGTCCGATATGAATATTCACAGTATAAAATTTTATCAACCGTTAGCTATTTAACTTTAGATGATTATAGTATGACTGCTATGATGATTTGCTCACGCGACGATGAATCGCCTTCGGTTGCCTATATTGACTATTTCATGTATCATTTTTTTCGCATTTTAGCATGTATTTTATCTTTCTTCTTTGTGTGTTTTAACTACTCATGTCACATTGTGCGTATGTCATGCTGAAATAAAAGATTACTTACTTGCTTGATTTTGACGAATAAGTCACTAACGAAGGATTTCGTATTAGCTGTTCAATAATAATCCGTCCATAGAACCGTCTCTCCATTGAATCAGTCATACAAGCATCGTACGTAGTTCGACGAGGCGGATACGTGTTGGTGCACTGATGCGGTCAGTCGTCTGTTTGGCGCTGATGATACAGCTGCTGCTGCTGCTGCACCAGCATCATAGCCTCAGGTGAGCAGAATGCCTTGATGCGATGATAATGATGCGATAGCTGACAACCGAGGCGTGTATATACATTAACACCCGGCTTCGCACCTAATAACGTCGCACGGATTTTTTTTCCACATCGTCCTTTGAAAAACGCTCCGCATTCCTCAAACATGACCAGTGAATATTCGATAAAAAGTAGCATCACTACTAGTGTTGAGCAAATCAATGCAAAGTGTGCATAGTTTTGCTGTGCACCATCCATTGTAATTAAAATTATTGTCACATATCTCTCTTTTGAAGCATTTTCACTTTTTATAATACACGAAATGTTTTGTGTTTTTCTCGAAATATTAGTCCTGGATCGATATCTTGGCTGAGTGGAATGACTTTTAAAAGATTGCTCACGGTCAACGATGATGAAATAATTTGATGGATCACAAAACTTCTTATTAGGCGCCATAGTAACTATGACCGCATCTTGTATCGTTTCTAAGATATGGCGAGATATTGGACGAAAATCACAAACTTCTTGTGTCACGTTTATATACCAACATTAAAAGTGCCGCAGCATTTTGGACTAGAATAATGAGTCTGCCAGGAACTGAAGAAGTCTGACGATCGGCCGTTTTCACAGTGTGCACGAGTAACAAAATGTGAAATGTTAAAAAAACGCGCTAGAACTGATGAGTTAACCAGCTTAATATTAAACGAAAAAATAGTAAACACGAAAGAAAGTAAGAATAAAAACTGAAAATACGTCCGATCCAGTCCTAATCCATAAACAAGACAGCTCTGAAAGGAAAGAAGCAGTCTATGATGTGGAACAGGTGGGTTTTCAGCTTCGAGTGAAAAGTGAAGGTGTGACGGATGGTGTAATACTAAAATAATAAATAAAATAAATAAAGAATAAAATAAAGAACTGATTCGGAATACATTTGCATATTCATTAAGCATGAACTTTGTTTACGTCGTTCACTTCCGACACCATGCCTTAATTTCTGTGAATAAAAACTGCCTTATTTTACTGTATTTTAATATGTTCGGCGTACAGATGTGAAAACTTGATATTTCAAGCCGGGATGCCTATGTTGTATTCAATGTATTAATTCCTGCACCATGACCTATGATCGGTGTTTCAACTTTGTAGCAACGCTAATTGTGGCATGTTTCTGTTGGCACAGTATGTAAACTATGTATCCTGTTCATCGCTCGCGCTACCAATCTACATGGTCGCCCGTTATGATCCATGCCTACTACATCATTAGCAGTGCGTCGCCTTGGTAACGCCTTGTCGAAGCAGCAGCAGCAGCAGCAGCCGGCATCACTGATATGAGAGGCCTGCTGGATGAACGTGGGCATCGGTCGATGACAGTTGGGAACATGTGGCCGTGAGTATTTGGACATTGCGAAGTGTCCGATGTTTGGCTTCGGAAAATGAACGCCCACCAGCATAAAAACACTCTTCGCGGAGCACGAGTGGCTCTCGTGTGGCTCTCGTCAATCGCAACCAGATAGCTATTTTCCAGACTGGTAAATGGTTTTGCCGCAACTATAGTTATTTTCTTGATAGCCTATGTTTTCCAGTGGAAAAGCACCATCCGGATCGTATATGATTATTTTCTGCTGTAGTATCCGTTAGGCGCCCATAAGCTAAGTAACCGCGCGGAAAATACTTATGACACTATACGTCGCCTACTAAAATTATTACAACTATCGGTTATGTTAAGCTTAAAGATCTGGTCAGATAAACCGGCCGATTATCGGCTAACAGTGTCAGCGGGATCTTTCTTTCCTATCCGGCATATAGAGCATTTGTTTTAAAGTCTTTTCGCCAGGTGGCGCCTCGAGGTGGCTTCGTATACTTCGCATCGAAATTCATTTCCTATTCGTTTTAGCAGGTGGCGTCATAAGCTGTTGACATGACGTATGACCTGTCAAATAATGTCATCGCCTGGCCGACAGCATCAGTCATCGACATGAGGCGGAGTCAACGGCTTGACTTGTCACTGTATGATCGGCGATCGCGCTTTTCCGGTCACTGATGCCCGCGCACGAAACAACTGGAACGTCGTCTGTCACGTCAGCGTCGTCACTGTCGACTTTTAAGCGACATCTAAAGACGTCCTTGTTTGCAATGTTGTACTGATGGGGCTGACTGCTGTTCTGCTGCTGCCTGCGTTTTCTGTCTACCAAACATGTCGTCGTTTTTTTGTCTTTGCGCGTTACGTGTCCTTGAAGTTTTTGGACTAAGTGCCACGTAAATCTGTTCGCTAATAATAATAGTAATAATAATAATTGCCGATGACGTTGGGTGACCTTCATAATAGTTTCAGCTACCATACACAACTCAGAAACCTTGTCTGAGCAGCGGACGCGCGATGTGTTTGCGATAGGCTATTTCTTGTCGATAACAGATTCTCGTTGGAACAATTGCAGCAATTTAGTCCGTGTCTGAGACGGTTTGTGGTAACACGACTACATACTGACCTTGAGCTGGAGTGTTGAACACGCAGGTCAGCCTCAAGTCTTAGCAGATCAGGCAGCGAGTCATCAATCATGTACGGCGGTAATATCGACTAACTGTCGTTTGTCTAAAATGCGGATTACAGTCGGCAGCGCTCGACTACGCTGCGCGGTCACATGACCCCTGTCATCCGCAGTCCAACCGACGTCCGTCAGCCCCTATACAAAACGACTGTGGTCCGAAATTCCGATAAAAATCCAGATACTATGTAAATATAGGTACTGTTATGACTATACAAACACTAGACCTGAAGTGTGAGAGTGCAGACTGTAAGTGTAACATTATTATATTATGCTTCCAGTTATACATATGTACAATGTACATGTTACATACAGACGGGTCGAATATTCTATACGGCATTGGTAATGCAGCAGATTAGGGGCTTTGACGATTATGTGCAATACAAATCTACGTTTTACTTACTTACTTACTTACTAATAATTCACCAAAAACCTCAAATTATACATACGACAGTAAAAAGATCGTGCTCAAATATATCCACTGAAACTTTGTAATATCATACATTATATATACACTGTGTCCACGAAAAACTGTACCCGTGTATACGTTGCCATAACTCTGGCAAACAACGTCGGATTTTAACGAAATTCTACGCCAACACTTAGACGTTAAATTGCAAACAAGTCGTCAAATTTCAGCAAAATTGGCCAGCATCTGCGTGTATGAAAGCCTTTAGCGAAGAAATCTACTCGTACGACAAATCAACGCAAGGAACATGTGGGTAACAACTCTGTCGCTATCTTCATTCGTTTAGCTGTTATTGCCTCCCAAATCTGCGAAATCCCGAGAAATTGTACGAAAATTCGAACTTATAGCAGTCCAGGGTCATCCAAGGTCATTAATCATGGTGTCAATCAAAAGCGCATATGCAACTTCCTATTAGTCATTAATTGTAACTATGAACGTATCTCTTACCGTTTTCGAGATATTGACGCATTTAGCTTGAAAATAGCTTGTTTTTCCATCTTACCCTTGTTTTACGCCAACTAGCGGAGGAATTCCTTGCAATATCAACGTAATCTATACACCTATGAAAAGTGCATTTAATGGGCTACAATTCCGTTGCAGACATTATGGGTCTATCTTCATCCATTTACCTGCTATTGGCTCCCAATATCGCGAAATCAAACGAAATTCCGACAAAATTTGACCTTACAGCAGTTTAAGGTCATCCAAGGTCATCGATCTTGATGTCAGTCTAAAGCGTATATGTAACTTCCTATTAGTCATTAATAGTAACTTTGAACGTATCTCCTACCGTTTTCGAGACATTGACGCTTAAAGTTAGAAAATGGCTGATTTTTCCCACCCCGCCCTTGTTTGACGCTCTCGCTCGGGGGGCACCACTTAGAATTTCTGGATGAAACTTGCCCCGCAAAATTAGAGGGACAGAGCTACCGTATGGTAGAAATTTCATAATCCTAACTTCAACCGTTTTTGTATGATCTACCCGTGTGACAGATGGACAGACGGACAGACGATGGCATATAGCGCGCTAAGCATATGCTGTAGCGTGCTTTTAAAAGTCTTATCCCGAATCATTGATGCATACGTAATGTTTATGCGCGTAATTACAGAACAGCCTGGAATATGACGAAAAAAGCTTCCTATGCAGACAAATTCGCTATATTATAAAGTAATTTTTCATTCTGTACGATAACAATGATTAGAGCGCAGCTGGAAAAGTAAACAATAGCGTCAATAGAGGTTTGACAAGTTAGGATGGTGGTGTAGTGGCATATTAGGGAAAGGGGAAACGATTTTTAAAACTTATATTACTGGCAGACAATGGCAGTCGTTAATTGGTAGTGTCATCATTGGAGTATTCTAGTTAACTCATTACGATAACCTTTGCTCAACAATAATTGCATCGACAACAGGGCTACGTCGTAAAAATCCAAATGTGACACGTTGTTAAGAGCAAGTCTAATTCATAATTACGACAGGGCAATACTGGACATATCTGGTGACTTTTTCGCCGAACAATAATTGGCAGGTACACTGCAGCTAAGCCGTTAGTCAGACAGCGATTGCCGTCGCAGAATGCTCGCTTACATACGTCCTGTCGTCTGGTCAAGTCACTACATCGACCACAATCTGTAGTCGCCCTTGTCTACGACGACTGCATCCGTGCAGCCTTTTATCGCCAGCTGCAGCAGCTAGCGCCACGCAGCCGGGCTTTACGCTCGGCGTGCATGTCTGCGAGTATCGGACGGACGGACGGGCGCAGATAGAGGCGCTGGACGCGCCATCTTGGATAGCTAATCCGACGACGGCACCAGCTGCAGCTGCAGCGTTGTACACGACGTCGCCAACGACCAGGCCCGTCGGTCGTCTGCTGTGCATGTGCATCGCATTAACCGCATCTAGGCCGGCGTGTCGTCTGCTCGCTGCAGACGCAGGCGTCCGTCCATCAACCGTTCTAGCAGCAGCATCCGACCCAAAGTAGACACCGTGTGACCGGTCGGATAGGATGTTGTCGTGTCTAGTCACTGCGCGAATTGGTGTTCGAGAGAATCATTACGGAGTTCAGTTGTGATGTCGCAATTCGGAATCCTGTACACTCGGCGATGTACATGTTGAACTAAGCCGTCCTAGACTCCGTTCCGTCGTTCATCGACTCTGAAATCAGATATCTGCGTCGGCGCCTGTCTCGGCTTCCGTCAAAGTTGTCGCCAAATTGTAGTTCATAGGAGGATACGTCTATTGCAGTTTCGCATCTTTCTCATCGCATCGATTTTTGAGGTATCTGTTAAGCTAAAGGTAACTTGTTTGGTAAGAATGTCGTCGCCGGCTCCGACGCAGTCGTCTTGCGGCACCGTCGATCCAGCTGATGTCAACATCTCGACGACAAAGGATGGAGCGGCTGCACAGACGACTACAGCGGCCAGTGCTGCGATACACAAGAGAGGCGACGAGCAGGGACCGTCGACTTCGTCTGGTGCCGAACATCCACGACGCCAGCTCGACGGACCGGGATCGTCTTCGGCGTCGGAGGCGCTGCGCAGGCCACGTAAATCACTGCCGTTTCTACCACGCACCACTCAGTACGAGCGACATCCGCTGCTACAGATGCGATCGACGGCGACCGGACTGAGCGAGTTTGAGTTGCTGATGCTGGAACGTGATGCGGACGAGCGGCCGCGAAGAATGTCCGTCGAAGCGTCGTCGACATCGCAGTCGTCAGGGCGAGGGGCTGGCGGCCGTCCGGCACTCGTCCCTCGCATCGCCCAGCGTGAAGTACATCCACTGTTTGTTCGCTCGGCAGACTCGGGCGTATGTGAGCTGGAGGAATACCTCAAGGAGATCAGCCAGTTGACGCCACCGGCCAGGAAAAGCTCGGCGACTCTACACGGTCGGTCTTCGGTTCCGTCGCAGCTTCCGCCGCCGACGTCGACGTCGCCTACCGACGGCGACAGCAAGCCGCCAGCGACAAGGATGAAACTGGAGCCGCGGACGAGTCAGTGTGAGCGCCACGCACTGCTCGAGATCAAGGATGAGTCGGGTTTGTCGGAGCTGGAACGGTTGTTGATGGAGAAGAACGAAGCTGCAGAGGCTGCCGAGGCTCGGCGGTGTACTGTCTGCGGCGCTGAGGCTGCTCTACGCTGTGACTGCGCACGACGAACTGTTAACGCCGACCATTTCCGCTCCGTCTCCGAGACGGCTAGCGCCGCCGGGTTCTCGTCGTCCGATTCGGCGCAACAGAAACGCGTCCGGTTTATGCAACAGCGACAGAAGACGGAGCCGGAAGATACGACGGCGGCGGCGGCGGCGGCGGCGGCGCACATTGAACGAACCTTAAGCGATAGCACTGCCGCCGCCGGGGTCGCTTTGCCGCTGTCTTGCAAGGCCAACTCCGTCGACTCTTCGACCGCCGCCAAGAAGTCCAATAAGTCGCGATCATCGAAGGGACGAGGGGCGGCGGTACGGGCAGACTCCACTCCGACTGGCGTCGGGACCGGCGCTGCCGCTCACCGTAAGAGTTGCTGCGTTTCGTAGCCAATAACGGCCGCCGACTGAAATGCACTTCTGCGTATTTTCCAAGACCACACATGCGCCGAGCGGTATAATACGTGTATGTAAACAGTACGTACGTAGACTTTTGCCCTCCATCTTGACGAAGGCAATGTTCTTTGTTCGTACGAATGTTTGATTTTAGAAACCGTTCAACCGTGATTGTGGTGGTCGTTGTATGCTCTTGCTGTTCGCCGTTAACCCTTTAACGTCCACTGTTGCCATATGTGTACAGCTATATAAAGCAGCCTGTGCCAGACCGGGATAAGCCGTCATTTGTAATTTTTGACATCCGGGCACTCTGCCGCTCAGGACTGAGCGTCAGAGTGCCCGGATGTCAAAAATTACAAATGACGGCTTAACCCGGTCTGGCACAGGATGCTTTATATAGCTGTAGCCTACCCATATGGCAACAGTAGACGTCAAAGAGTTAATCTTGCTTTCAATGTTGGCTGTTGACCGTCGAACTGCGAGACTGAGCCACGGTCATACGTCTGTCGACGGTTGTTGTGTGTTCGTTCGGATGCAGCATCTTGTTTCTCGCAAATTTACCGCATTTCATATTTACCGCGCTTGCGCCGCCCACGCATCCTTGGCTGGATACACTTGCAAACCAGAGGTGGAATCTGGTTTCCGGGTCACGGGTCACGGGGTCACAGGTTCAATGATTTTGGTCGGGTCGGGTCGGGTTGCGTGTAAGTGTTACTGACCCGGTGTTTGATGCATTTGTTTTCGTTTTTGCAGACGCTTTGTTGTATTCTGGGAGAGAAATCAGAGAATGTGCCACCCTTGAGTCTGTGTGATTCTGTGTACTGTTATCGATATTTCCACGTATCTTTGTTAACAAGCTTGCAAACGGTAACTTTCTGTTCTTTGTTACTCTGTTATTATTTACTTACTCGTTTGCTCTGTTTACAGTGATGTTTATTTAAAACACAGGCATTCACAGGATCTGATCGCCGGCGTTATCAGGTCAAAAGCGCCCGTTTCACGTCAGGTCACGAATCCTCGGTTTCATCTCTGTTGTCACCTGCCAACATCGTTTCATGATATTTGTATTTTGTATGGTTCATTGGCTGTTAGTGAAGAAGGTATGTGGAAAATTTATAGTTCAGATTGGATGTGAAATTCTTAGCGGCATGGCTTTAGAGTTTGGACTGGGGATTTTGCAGTGTTCCGGTGATCTGAAGGGCACAGCCAAGGTTAAACTGGTCACACGATCGTGAACTGTTTAATCCAAAGTCAAAAGGTCATGGATAGATGTGATAAGGTGCTAAATAGAATACAAACGCAAGGCCATAAAACTCAGAGAATGATGGTTTCGTAATATCTGATAATACTTGTCTGTTAATTTAATATTCTTTGCTAGTAGCAATGCTAAGTTTGCAAATGTGAGTGGAAATTACGGAACTCTAAACTTTCTCAAGATGTTACGTGACTAAGAGTGGATTAATGAGCTCGAACATGATGATGATGAAAAGTGAATGAGCTACCGGATAATGATATTAGGTGCAGATGCTGTGCTGTCGTAGAGAAACCGCGTGTTTTTTTATTTTGTTTCATAATTTTACTCAAGGTTCGCAATTATTATAGAAATAACTGTCTTCAGTAGTAAATTCCACAGCCGAATCAGAACTAATGTTATCGTAGGCCTTACCCAATCAAATTCATTGAGGCCACATTGAGAGAGGCCTTATATCTTGCTACTAGCAAAGAGCATTCAATTAGTAGATCATTTGTTTTCTAGCTTCAGAAATCAGCTATTCCTTGACTGTGTTTTTTTGCAATTTTTATGCAGTCATTATTTTTTCTACAAGAGATGTGAGAGAACGGTATCTTTTCTGAACACAGTGTAACCACACACACAATTAGCTGCTATACATATAAAGCACAGTGCGTACGTACAAAGTGCTTACTTTAGGCCTACAGGGTGGTCCAAAAAGCAGACCATTTATAGTTTTTAAATGGCTTTAATTTCTGTTGACAAATTTTAATATATTGCCGTTGCAATAAGAAATGATATCCGCATGTATCTGGAACAGGGCAGAAAATGCGTCAGTGCGTCAAATGGGTCGTCATATTTTGATTGGTTTCATCTGTCATGGGTCAAGCTGTGTTGACCACCATGACCAGTCTTAAATTACATTTTCTCCGTAATGGCATGGTGTAACTTTCGGAAAAGCTTCTGTTTGTACTGTAACTAGTTCAAGAACGATATTCACATTGTTCAGGTTAAAATTTATAATTACGATATCAATGTTCGTTAGTTAAGATTTATGTGAGTGACGGTGACCCATGGTCACATGAGTCGTGGATTACTCAAAAACTGACTCATTTCCTGTCATGATCTCGAATAAATCTTCATTGCGTTGCCGCCCTCATCTGCAATGACTTGTTGATTGTAATTTTGTTACATGATGCATACAGAATTTTTATAAACAACTTACAAGAAACATTCGCAGCGCCAGGAAATTTTTGTACAAGTTTCCCCCATAAAAATGGAGCATAGCCCATGTCCAGTACATATCGAGAAAGCCACACGAAACAGCTATTGGAAATGTTCGAATTTAACCATGAATACTTGAAGATATTATTTCTAATTATTTCTCAGTGGTGAAGTTGCTAAAATAGGTTAGCACAAACCAAATATATGCAAAAATGGAAAAACTGTTTACTTTTTGGACCACCGTGTATACTGTAATATTCCGATACAAAGTGAAGCAAACAGTGCTAAAATATATTTCGCTATACAGATGTCGTGTCAGATTTTCAGAAATTCTCTCTTATCGTATAGCATTAACATTAATTCTACAGTTGAAATCACATAGTATTAATTTCAGCATCCTCGCGTCATTTTAATTTTTCCCCGATGTTTCAGTAATGCGCCTGTATTCTGTGAAGTCAGTCTCCTCGTTTTTTCATCAACTTTTCATACTACTATCGACATAAAGTGGCTCAATAGCTGACAGGCCCGCCCCACATAGTGGGAATTAAGAGAGCTTTAAGCGACGACAGTGTCTGTCTGTCCGTCTGTCACCAACATCAACGCTTAACAGAGGCAGAGGGCGCTGCTGCTAATCATGATGCAACAATCTTTTGCCGGTGGCAGGCTTATTGTCTCGACCATGTGGGCGATACACTTGTTTTGTTTACTCAGATTGATTGTCGTGTGGAGTGATAGAGATGCTCGAGTCAAGATCACACTATAATCAATCCGAAATTTGAGTTTTTGTAACTTTTCGATTTTGTTGCCGAATTGAACCTACTGAATGTATCCGAATGATTTACTTTAGGTGTGTTTTTTGTCGGTTTTGTCGATTCGAAAGCAAAAACGAAAATTATTATTACAATGGCTTCAGTTGACTTTGGAGGCCACAAGACATTTTGACTTTTGTAGTATTTCAAGATATGTTGTGCAGAAAAAGTTGACCAGATAAGGCTACTTTTATTTTTTTATTTTGGAAAGATTGCTATCCTCCGCTGGGACTACTCTACGATAGCACGGCCGCTGAGCCCTTCCCCTGAAAAAAAGATACTTCCCTCGTGCTGTACACGATATTTTACGATGACGTTTTTTCTCTCTTTTTACCGCGCGATGCACTTTAGTGCAAAGCGCGGTCTTGCGATCGCATATCGTCCGTCTGTCTATCCGTCCATCCGTCTGTGACGTTGGTGGATTGTGATCACATAGGTTGAAATTCTTCCGAAATAATTTCACCAGTAGTTAGCCTGGGATGTTCGCTCTCTGCTGACCCAAACATCAGGGGTCTACTCTAAGGGAAACACCGGGAAATTTTGGCCCAAAATGACCCACCCCCTGTTGATTTCAGCGTCGGGGACATTCGATCGCAAATTGCGGCCGAATGGTTACAGATAGCGCAACGGTCACAATGGAGAGCCTATAGGAAACCACCATCGCTCTTTCGAATGGTGCATCGCTAAACCCCTACGACCTCCCCTTGCCCCAAAATGGGATTCCATATACCCCAAGATACGCGAATGGCCATATCTCCTCAACGGGTGATCCGATACACTTCATGTTTGGTTCTAGGGTAGGGTTTTCAGGGTCGATGGATCGAATGGCGCTATTTCCGGTTACATCAAATCCAAGTTGGCGGCAGGCTGGCATCTTGGATAATTTTGAATGGCCATATCTCCGCAACGGCTCATTCGATCCACTTATATAACGCACATCGCGCGGTCATCTTTGCGATAACACAACTTTCTTGTTTGTTTACACCGCAGATGTGTTCTCAATTTGTTCGAAGTTGTTAATTACACGAAGCGTTTACAACACTTAACAGTTACTGCTGTAGGCAGGGATACTGCATCCCGGCGTGCCCATCTTGCCAAATATTTTGATGTGCATGTATTGTTACAACTACCAGCTTTATGATTTATTTTACATTGCAGTTTCATTTTTTGCTTGTTGTTTCTCTGTTATTCCATCCATAATCGTCGTGTTCATTTTGTCTGGATTTTGACGTTGTTATTTAATTATTTATTCAGCCAATAAGTATTTTTAATCGCCGCAACAGTAAAGAAAATGAAGTTACTGTTTTTATGTTACAATATTTTCATCTTTCTTCCTATGCTTCAACAAGCAGCAAATTTCAAGCTTCGTCGTGGAACTTTGTTGTATATACACTGTGTCCCAAAAAACATGTGACTACAATTTCTAGAATAACTTGAACAATAAGTGTCCGATTACAATAATTTTTGGCATAGTCAGTAATCAGTCTATGCGTTTCCCACTTCACCTATCTAGTGCAACTGCCTTACCTTGGGAAATCACAGAACACAAAAAATGACAAATTTACCCGTAAGCAACATATTGTTTTGTGAATAAACTACGTTACACCATATTTTATTCACGCATAAGTTCTTTCAGTGGGACACTTATTGTTCAAGTTATTCTAGAAAATGTAGTCACATGTTTTTGGGACACAGTGTAGGCACAAAATGGACATCAGCATCGTTATATTCCATGTTTGTCGCCGTGGTTGTTATTCGTCTGATGTGTGTGATAACTTTTCTTATTTGTCACGGAATTGTGCAATTTAATAACGACATTTTTTATTTGGCTCGTAATAATACTGTATCAGTTTCGTGTAAAATTATGCACGTAACTGATTATCAACGTGTGCTTTATTCGTGCGTGTATCGGATATGGGTTCCGGTCTGCCAGATGTCCGGTCATTTTCCACATCCGGTTTCGGCCAAATTATTGACAGCTATGCTACTGGACACATCAGCCGGATAATTTCTGTAGGCAGCATGATGACGACTTCAGTGTAAATACAGCTTATCATTAGTATTATTCGGCAGGCAATCTTCGTACAGTGTTGCGCAAGCATCCGTTTTACAATGAATGAATGAATAACTATAGAAAGGACCTCAGTAGAAGGCATACCCCCGTACCCGACAAAGGCCCCCACAGTGGTGGCGGTGATGCCTGATTGCTGTCAGTCAAACAGACATTGCAAAACACTCGACTATACAGTTGGAATATAGCTAAGCTTATTGTGTGTGTGAAAACTTTTGCTCTGTGGGGCTCCTCCCCTTGCATGGGGGAGGGCGAGGTTGGGGGTGTACCATGTGGTCTGGCTCTGATTAAATCGTCATGTCAAATTATACGGTTGTGAATCGGTTTTTGCGTGGTAGTAATACGAGATGTTTTAAAACATTTGGGTGTTGGGGTGCCCCGTCCCTTTGGGTGGAGGACAAAGCCGACCACCGAAATTCATCGCCTGGACATGGTAGGTCACCATGCCAAATTTAGTAGCTACAACGACTGGAGCGTAGAAATCACGGGTGTAAATATTTGGGAGCGCTGGGGGCCCCGCCCCTTGGGTAGTTGTGGGTTTGACCCTATGAGTCTGACGTGTTGTGATGCTAAATAAGATGGCTCTGCTGCAATGTCATCCATTGTCGAATCTTGGACCGAAAATTTCGCACCTTTGGGCGGACTCGTTCCCAGAGGAGCTGGGGCCAAAATTTAATCATTTTAAGTTAGCCCAATGTGAATTTACCCTGAAAATTTCATCCTAATCCTGACCACAAACGAATAAAGGAACAAATAAACAAGTGCGGCCCTTCTGGGTAGTTACAGATTACGAATTGTGACAAAACGAAGCATTTTCACTGGTGAAATGTGTCTGACGATATACAGGGTGGCCCAATAAAACCGCACATTTTTGAGATACCGTATTTTTGCAGCCACTACAGATATAATCATGCGGTTTTTGATTAAGTGTTCAGAAATTACAGCAGAAAACAACAAGCGACAATTTGCTTAAACGAGTGTTAAATATTCTTTGAAAATTAGCCAAATATGGTACCTTGTAAATGTCAGTGCTAACACACTCTAACAATATTAATTTTGAAGTATGCCATAGAGTTTTATCACAATCCGTGTATGCCTTATTAAGCCTAATTCAGGCGATGCCCAATCCACCTCGAGCACGAATGACCAGGGTAAGTCGTTTTGAGAACTGGTCTATGGCAGTGTCAACCAAGTCCTGGCTGATAATCACAGATTACATCAACTATGACGTAGTCCATTTCCGGTTACTTTGCAAAGAATATTTAACACTTGTTTAAAAAATTGTTGCTTGCTGATTTCTGCTGTAATTTCTGAACACTTCAGCAAACACCGCATGATTATATCTGTAGTGTCTGCAAAAAATATGGTATCTCAAAAATGTGCGGTTTTTATTGGACCACCCTGTATGTAGAATAAGCCGTTGATCATTTGGATCTTGACGTAAATCGATCAACTTTTGAAGAAGATATGCGCGAAAAACGATAGTTACATTTTCATTTTCTGTGACCTTGACCTTTGATCTTTAGACCTCAAAATTGTTCCCTTAGTTACTCTTGTCCAGCGCCTATGTTTCTAGGTGTTTCGTTTACACGTCCTTTTGGGATTTTCTGGATTTTTAGCGCGCGATGCACTTTAGTGCAAAGCGCGGTATTGCGATCGCATGTCGTCTGTCCGTCTGTCCGTCTGTCCGTCCGTCTGTGACGTTGGTGGATCACATAGGTTCGAATTCTTCGAACATAATTTCACCATTAGTTAGCCTGGGACGTTCGCTCTTTGCAACCCCAACATGACGGGTCTGGTCCAAGGGGAACACCCCTAAATTTGGGCCCAAAGTCACCCACCCCCTGTTGATTTGAGCGTTGGAGTCATTCCATTGCAAATTGCGGCCGAATGGTTACACATAGCACAACGGTCACAATGGAGAGCCTATAGGAAA
>Ga0056114_1000426_pt1 | contig 14446 bp, 9 predicted proteins | sample WorMetHERISLAND1_FD_77005 | JGI IMG/M metagenome (GOLD analysis project Ga0056114, IMG submission 77005) | Marine gutless worms symbiont microbial communities from Max Planck institute for Marine Microbiology, Germany - Olavius loisae HERON... ...
ACTCTCCTCCTGGTTCACCTCATCCTGCGCATATCACCTCATCACAGTCACCACCTTCGCTCTCATCACCTATCACTGCCTCTACCTTCCACTCCAGACTTAAAACTCATCTCTTTCACAAATGCTATCCTCCATAGTCACTCTTATTGCTTCCGGACTGACTTCACGGATCTTAACCTGTACTGAATTAAAGGGGCACTGTTTGTTTGTTCTAGTTTCTGGCTACGTGTGCTAGATTAAGCTGTATACTCAGCTTTCGAGTCCACGTTAAACTCTACTATCGTATCGTATTGTATCGTAAGTGGCAGAAACAACAATGTCGTTTAGATTAATTGTTAGCGAATTTGTTGCAGACATTGACGAATGCTCGAGTGCAGAACTCAACAAATGTTCTCCAAACGCCAACTGCACAAATACTATTGGTTCTTACACATGTGAATGCCCCACAGGATATACTCTACTGGACGATCAGCGACAATGCGGCAGTAAGTTATATCATTTTTTTCGCTATGCAGCACGAGATATTGGTATAGCAACTGTCTGTCTGTCCCGTTATGTGAAGCATCGAGCTATCGTGTCAAACAGCTGAAAAATGTGAATATTTTTACCACCCGTGATGATGCTGTTCTGCGCAGCATGTCCTGCCCTGACCTGGGGTCGGAACTGCAAGAACTTCTGTCGCTGTGATGCTGACGTATGCGACAAAGCCGTTGGCTGTACGTCGTGCGGCAACGCTACAACTGGCTACACCGGTCCTAACTGCGACGAAGATATCAACGAATGTCTGGAACCAACGCCGGTCTGTGGTGCCAACGCCGACTGTGAGAACATCAACGGATCATACATTTGTCTTTGTCACGCCTGGTACGAGCGGATATCCAACAAGTGTGAATGTAAGTGTTACATAAACCTTGCTTATCATACAAATTGATCGTGCATCCACTTACTACATACACAAACAAGGTGTAAGCATTGGTAGTCATTGAAACGACTGCGAAGATTACTGAAAGTCATCGGCAGTGACAGTATTCGATAGATTATATATTTTAATTATTGCCATTTCGTACTACTGATGTGTAATTTTATAACCAAAGACCCGATTCCCACCGTCCCACCGCTTGGCTTGTGCAACGCTGGTAATGATGTACTGTTGCACCCATGATAATCAGAAATCCCTCAACAGCGTCCCAAACATCAAATTTTGGTGTCACATAGAGCAGACGTTGCCAAAGGTTCTGGCACCCTGTTAGATTCAGCATCATCAGCGTCATCATCGTCGTGTTGTGATATATAATACAGTATTATTGGTGCCAGGGGCGTCGATTTTCCCAGGAACTTGGTCGGGTCCACTCTCATTCCTGCCTTCCCCTCCGTCTCCATCCCCTTCCCTCCCTTTCCTCTACACTGTACTTTCCCCTTCCCTTTCCCATCCTCTCCCCTTCCCTTATCCCCCTTCCCTTACCCGCAAATCTAGCCTCGGGCGTCTGGGGTAGCGCTGTAAGCTCCCCTAGTGGGTCCGGTCCGGGATGGAGCTCCGGCCGCCAACGCATTGTAAGTATTTTTAGTTGGGAATTGCCGCTGGTGGTGACGATTTTCCTCCTGCTGAAGTAGTACGCCTATGTGAGACATGGCATTCGCGTCCGAAATGCAGGCGTCTCCAACACCTTACCAAAACTTGGTCGGGTCCACTAACGCTATGGACCCAGGCTATAGGCTTCAAAAGTGGTCGGGTCCGGTCCCACGATCCGGGCGGAAATCGATGCTTCTGATTGGTGCCTAAATTGTGCCTGTTGAACAGTGCTGGACGCGTGTACGTCGATGGCGAACGGAACGCTTCTGGTGGATTCGCCGTGCAAAAACAACGCTGACTGTGAGAACGGGACAGAGTCACACGCACCAGGCACCTTCACCTGCCGGTGTTTAGTCGGATTTACTGGACAACGCTGCGAAACAGGTCCGTGACGGGTTTAGTTTATCTATTAACCCGGCCAACTTCCCTCGTCTCTCTACTCCAACTGGTTCAGTCGAACGAGTCACCTCATTCAAACTCCTTGGATTAATTTCGAAGCAAACATTTCTTGGTCTCTCAATATCAATACAATTACCGCCAAAGCAGTAAACGTCTCAACTTTTTAAAACAGCTCAAGAGAGCGGGTGTTCCCACTGACCAACTCTTGCATTTCTACGTGGCAGTTATACAGCCTGTCCTCAAGTACTGCACACCGGTTTGGCACTATGCTATTACGGTTACCCATGCACAAACTAACAGATTGAATCTATACAAAAGCGTGCTGTACGCATAATTTTTCCCTTCATACGCACTGTTTGCTGCTAATCTCAACTCTTTGCATTCCAGACGCTACGACATTTCAAAGTCATTCATTATATACGCATTTAATAATTACCAAAAAGAACCCAACTAACCACAAATTTAACCATAGTTATTTTCTTTTTTGCATTATATCTTGTTGATTTAATGTGTTTTTCTACAACTGTTCTGTATTTATCTATTCGACCGTTGCTGGTCGCAAGTATGAAATAAACCTCGTTGTTATTGTCATTGTCATTGTCATTGTCATTGTCAGTGTCAATGTCAATGTCATCTCTGGTCATTAGACCGGGATAGCGCACGTGATTATGAGCCGTTATCCTTTTATCGTCTCTTCAGAAAAATGCTTCTTCTCACTCAGTTATTCTTGACCGACTTCGATTCTGTCTGTTTTGGGGTGAGATAGATAACGAACGGTTATTCTTAATCTTCATAGTTTCGCGAAATTTTAATTAGCCTACTAATGAACTTCCGACCTATTAGTTGTCTTTTTAAAATTTCGGTTTTAAACGATATGTACGTATATGCCGGCCTCATGTAAGTGGCGTATAGCCATTCTTATCTTATCTGCTGTTTTAGCGCGCTAATGCTATCGCCCGTCCGTCTGTCTGTATCTCCGTCCGTCAGTCCGTCACACGGGTGGATCAGTCGAAATCGGTTGAAGTTAGGATCATGCAATTTTCACCGTATGGTAGGCCCATCCCTCTGGTTTTTAGTTTTTGCGGGTTAAGTTTCATCCAGAAATTCTAACGGGTCCCCCAGCGGGGGCGTCAAACAAGGGAGGGGTGGGGAAACCAGCCATTTTCAATCTGTAAATGTCAATATCTCGAAACGGTAGAAGATACGGCCAAACTTACTATTAATCACTAATAGGAAGTCGCGTATGCGCTTTCGGTTGACACCAAGATCGATGACCTTGGGTGACCTTGAACTGTTATAAGCTGGAATTCTTTAGGAAATAAATTGCTAAAGCCCTGGTAAACGACGTTGTATATATTTGCTCTTACAAACTCGTGTAAATGAAAGGTGTTTGTTTCAGAAATCGACTACTGTGTGAATAATACGTGTACAAATGGCGGACAATGCGTGCGGTACACGGGAGGATACAGCTGCAAATGTGCTAATGACACTTTCTACGGAACATTCTGTCAATGGCGTACGTACCACTTTGTACTGATTAATGTTGCTTCTGACTTTAAACACATAGTAGGTAAATTGATTAGAACTGCGCTGTTCAGTGGCAGTACATTACCTAATAAGCATGTATGTGAAATTTTGTGTACAATTCGCAACTTTTTTCTTTTTCGTGCAATTGTTTGTGTGACAAGTGCACGATTTTTATTAAAATATCACTGATTTTTCATGTTTTCTTCTGAAATACCGTCATTCGACTAATTGTTTTAATTGCACCACGTTTACATCATGTCGTTATTCGGCCTAAAGCGTTTACAGATGTTTGACTCGATCCGGACTTACTGAGCCTAGCGTTTGTTTGCTTTCGTTTCTTATTTTATATTGTTTTGGTTTTCGGTTACGTTTGTAGATTAAGCTGTGCATAACGTCAGCTTTTCAGTTCACGTAAAACTCTATTATCGTTTCGTATCATATCGTATTTCAGAATATTCGCTCAGTTTATCAATCAATTAATCAATCAGTCAAATAAAACCACTTACGAGCAGTGACCAGTGTTAACAATGAAGAAGTAGTAAAACTGAAAAATTAAAAAAAAAGAAATTAAATGGATATAATTAACTAAAACTACATTAAAACTCCTGATAAAATTTGTCTTGTCTTATGCAACGAATTCTGTATTTTGCTGCTATTCTTTTTATAACCATCCTACACACAGCTTGTAGTAAGGATGTTCATACTTTGTCTGTCTGGGTCTCTTTGCCTGTATACAGGATATCTCAAAATGTTCGACTTCGAGATGGGTTTCAGTATGAAACGCTGCGTGCAGAATGATAATTTTGTAGGCCAGAAATGCTTAGCTTTCGGGCACCTCGCTCTTGGTAATTCTTATCGGTCCACAAATCGAGCTGAGGAAACCCCGCGGCAGAAGTAGAACATATAGCGCAATAACACATCAGGGCGAGGGAAATGTTGCATAGGTCAAACAAACCTTCGCAGACAATGGGTGGGGCACCTGGCACTATTTCTTGCATACTCGCGACCTCCACGCTGACGTCCGTCAACGACCCAACACCGTCAGACTATGAATTCCAGTAGTCAAACGTACGGCCACACAAGGTGATGGACCCCGGCCATATCCCAAATTTTTGCAACAACTCCAAAATCCGCGCCGAAACTATTCTACCCAGAGCTACTAAATTTTGCACGATTGCCTGCAATAAAACGAGTGATTGACCCCCAACTCTCATCCAAGGGGCGGTGAACCCCAACTTCTTTTCTCACATCTAGGTCGAAACAATTTGACGTAGCCATACTGCAGTTGACAGGATGATCGACCAGGGTCAGATGAGATAATCCCATCGCCTCACACAAGCGGTCGGAAGATGGGGGAGTACTGTCGGGGAAGTTTTATAATAAAATCATTTTTAGTTATTTATATGTACTTGTCAGTTTATACGAGCGTCAGTTGACGTTCTTGTCGATGATTTGAGTTCTGACATGAATTTGCTTTTCGTATGAAGTTTATTCACGATGTTAAAATGTGTTTTTTATGAAATTATTTCAGGCACTGACATGTCGTCTGAATCGCAAGGTGAGTATTTCGTTTTTAGTACGATTAATTTTGTATGCTCAGTTAGTTGATACACTGTAGTGTGACAGCAGCAAGCAGACATTACATTCTGATAGCGCTGTCACTGGTACACACATGGACACACGACTGGCAGCTTCAGTTGAAATATTCACTTTACTCTCATGTTGTTGTAAATATAAGAAATGTATAAAAAAAATATCTGTGTTAATTGTAAACAGAACATATAGCTACGGATACTAGATCATCACATAAAACAGTTTGTGTATTAGTATCCTGCTGTATCTGTGAGTCTAGTGTTCTGGCCATAACGAACCTGTCCGAAGGTCGTGAGCAGTTTTGTTAGTTTTAGGTCGACTCAGCCTTCCAACTTTTTTGGAATGCACAAAGTTGTGATGATTTTCATAGTTAAATCCGTTTGTTTATTTAGTAAGGATATTGCACTGTACAAGTTTTAGATGTTGTTACAGTAAGTGCATTATACTTTATTAAATGTCACTGTTTTGACAGACAGTGTGTGTAAAATGTTATTCGATCGACGGTTACCTAGCCTTGAAACTGTGCCGCTTAATGCTAAGAACCGTTTTGACTGACTTTTAACTCGAGCAGATATGACGCATCAGTTTATTAACTGGTTCATTTCTCTTTCTTTTTATCGGCTTTTGACGAAGGGCTATGTTACCGGAAACAAAGTGATTGATTGGCAATGATAACCTGCAAGCAGACTCACCGTTCAAGTTGTTTGGCCTGTACTGTATCAAAGGGGCACTGCCAGCACTGGCGTTGTTTGTTTTAGTTTCTTATTCTGGCTACGTGTGCTAGATAAAGCTGAATACTCAGCTTTTGAGTCCACGTTAAACTCTTCTATCGTATCGTATCGTATTGGCTGTTGTCTGGCAACCTAACAACGTGCCGTTCATTGTTGTAAAGTTTCTTGGTCCTCACAGCCTAATCTTAAGCTGTCGTTAGGGATCGTTCATTTTCTTTCTTTAGGCCACTCGTCGACAGCCACGCCCAGCTTCTTGAGTCAGTGATTTGCTGGATTTGTCAGAAGAATTGTTCATGAAGCGGTTTCTCCATCTTTGTGCTCGTTCATCAGCCTGTGTTTGAGTTATACTCGCCGTTCTAGCCACTCAAAACATTTTCTCTCTTGGTAGCTTCAACCTGCAATGTCATCTGTGTACTCTGTTCCTCCGTGTACATTGTACACGATGTCTTAGACTCTGGTCAGTCCACTCCAGCCTTCCTCTCTGTACATCTGCCGCTGTACATTGTCATCATCGTTATTGTTTCCTGTCCATTGCTTCCAGTTCGTCTTTTCTCCCGTTGATAATCCTCTCTACCAGCAACACTGCCCATGTGATGATGACACCGATCTTGTTGCCTCCTTTCAACTTTGTCCGCAATACTGTTTTTGACCTGTCTGAGATATTCTGCTGGAAGTTTGTTCTTCATTTGATCCAGCTTGATCTGATCTGTCTCCACGCAACACACAACAGTCCTCGTTAGCATCCTGAATCACACGATTCAGTCATTCGGTCGAGTGACTGATTCCATTAGTATCGTTAACGTTGCGGTTCGATGCTGGTGGCACATTTTCAATCGCAAACTGCATTCCGATCGGATACCTTCGCTGAAAAAAATCCGCACCGAGTACCAGCGACTCAGATTCATGGCATTGCTACCATATGTTATTGTTACTATTATTGTCATTATTAGTAAATCTGCTGTATTTATGTGATGGTTATAGTGTGAGTCATCGGTTGTGTTAGGTGATGACCAAACCGACACTACTATGACTCCTACGACTGTTACCGAAGGCGACACTAGCACCACTACTACGGTCACTACTACCACCACTACCCCTGCTACTGCTTCAACTGTCACGAGCACTGTCACGACTGGCGTCACTACCACTACCAGAAACGTCACTACTGTTGCTGACCACAGCATAACGGTGGCCTTCAGCGTTCTGGGTGCTATCTACGGCGTTGCCGCTCTCAGCGCCCTCTTCTTCATCGTCATCCCGCGTGTGCTGGCCAGTAACGCAGCTGCAGTGGTGGCCGCCGGCAGACCGACGGCCGGACTGTCAGGGGTGACCCGTGCCGCTAGGTCAGTTGGAACACGCTGGACGCCGAGGTATGGCGCTGATATGGCAAGGTACCGACATGGCGGCTACCTGCCGCGCAGTGACATAGAAATGCAGCCGGTCAACCGAGTATCTGCCATTCCCAACCGCCAGTTTCCTCCCTACAAGCAGGTATAATGCTCTGCTGTATCGTGTCGTATGCTTTTTGTTTACGGTGTGGTTTTTGAGCCTACATATCTGTCACTGAGGCAGTTGACAGTTAAGAGGCAGTCATGGGTCGGTGCATACGGTCGTGGGTCCCTATAGGCCTACGTATTCTGAAATAGCTTATTTATAATTGTTGTGTAATTTCTTGCCATATTTCATCATCATGATAAGACCTAATCAGTTTCCTCACAGGAAGTTAATTTCATTTCACACTTCCACTGTCAGAACTGTAGGCCTGTATGCCGGAGCATCCCTAAATTTAATCTAAACCTGTGAATCTGGGGACATAGTCCCCAAAAGCTGAAGCGCTCTTAATACACAAATCACAAATTTGACAGCAACCCTGCAAACAAACAGATAGGAAGACGTTTTACGACCGCATAGTCACGCGCTGTACCTAGCATCGTGCGGTAAAAATAAGATAGTAAGACTACACTGTATATCACTGTATTGTGCAGGGCGCAATTCCTTCGCAAAACATAAGAAGACGGACTGCAATGCCTTATCGAGTTCCCGGTGATAATGTGAGTGCTTCTAGATTATTAATGTAGTTTATTGCATTAATTAAGTAACATCACGTTTAACAAACATCGGTAGACTCATACTGTGGCACATACTCCATAAAAACTAGTTTCAGCCGGTAATATATTATTTGAAGATCTCTGACTTCACTGCCACTGGACAACGTCTCGGGCCTGTTTAACGGTGGAGCTCATTGGAGCGCTCTGCGATTCTGTGACTGGTGGACGTTATTCCGTTTTCACGAAAACAAAGTCAATTGCTTACTTCGTGCAGTTTATGGTTGGCTGCGGTGTGGTTATAACTTTTCGGCATCAAGTTTTTTCACAATAGTATAGCAAAAGTTGTTAAAATTATTTGAGTTAATCAATCAATCAATCGTTTATTTGCTCACAAACCAATAATGACAATGAGAATACAGAATACAAGCACATTGGTGAACGGGACAGCAGGCCAGTGAACTGCACTTACAGCTGCCCTTAGTAAAGGGAACATAAAACAAAGCCATTATATGTTAGTGGTAACAGGAACAAAATTTAAGCAATGATAAGTTTAGCCTATATTAAAACACTAAAAAACTTCATAAAATCAGAAACATCAATATCAGTAAATATTCTGCCTAAACGTAGCCAGTGTTCAAAATTTACGGTTGGTGGTAGTGAATTTAATATTTTTCAACATAATTTTTTCCTTGAGTTAAATAATTTCAGATAAGCAGTGTTTGCTACCGGTTATGTAGCTGTATCAGAAAAAAAGATTTTCCCGTTGTATTTTGCAAAGGTCAACTTGAACCTTCATATTTCATCAGTTCATTTGTGGTTCGGATTATAAAGATGTTATTTTCACTCTTCCACGAATTTATCCCATTGAAGACAAAATGAGTACAGAACATTCTACATGCAAAATGAAAGTAAAGTAGTAACAAAACTGACAAGCGTGATAAACATTTATCTTGGAAAGCTACATAAAAGCGTCATTGTTTGAAACGAATATATTGTTATTGCATTGCTGACATTCGTGAAATGTGAAACTGTTAATGCTTGCAGTTTTGGAGAACAAGTAGCTACAACAACTATTAACACTGTAAGTATACACATGTACTCTGCCACTTATTAGATAGCATGTTGTTCGTTGTGCTACACTTTGTACTGTACTGTTCTGTTGATTTGATGCCCAATTGTTGTTCGTTGGGATTGTAATGTCATAATTACGAAAACACTATACTACACACAGCACGTAAATAAGTAAGTAAGTGAGTAAATATACAGGGTGGCCCAAAAAACTAAGCCACAAAATTATGTCCATATCTTTGCCAAATATTGACCGATTTTCAAATTTTTTCACTGCTGCATTCTGTGAAAAAATTGTAGTAAAGTGGTTACTGAACATACCATCACACCTTAACTGCGTCGCTACACTACCTTGTGAAATATAAAATGTGTAACATCCATTAGTATTTGGTGAATAAGTGAACAAGAGTTTGGAGCTTAATTTTTTGGCTCATCCTGAATGTTAAATTATGTTTTGTTTTAGATAGACTTTATTACAAATTTTCCACAGAATGCGCTAGTGAAAAAATTTTGACAATCGGTCAATATTTGACAAAGATATGGACAAAACTTTGTGGCTTACTTTTTTGGGCCACCCTGTATTTGTGAGCCATAAACTTGAGCAATATTCTCTTCTCCTATTTGTTACAAGTTATCCAGAAAACATTTACCTAGGCAGTTGATAATTTGTTAATCAAAACACATCTATCTATCTATCTATCTATATATCTAATCATATTCATATCTCGTCTGAGTTGGATATACTACCTTTGTATACACTGTGCCGTGATCTTATTTGCTGGTTTGCTGTTGTAGATTTCAGCATCGTTTCACCTGCCTGCAAACGAGTATTGTGTGAAGAGCTGCGTGAATTCTGTGATCCAAATAGTGAACATATTTGTGATACAAAGTACAAAAAACATAATAGTTTCAGTACGCCTATCGACAATGTTTTAAGGTTGAAGTTGATATTGATTCGTGTAGTTCATCTGTAGCTGTCAATACGTAGGGCTAATGATTATCTTTTTTAGTTATGTTCGTTTATTGGTTGAACTTGACGCACTGAAATTTATTACGTAGACTCTGTATCAGTGACAATATGGTGATGTTATTGCAGTAGTTAACTCACACACGAAGTTATACCGAATGCGTACTTTTACCGAGGGCATTGCGGCCGATTTCTTGTCCAAGTTCGTCTAAGTGTATGCTAGTGCCTTACATTAATTTCTGCACTAGAACTTAAACCAGGCGTCACAGTCGAAATTATATTCGTTACATATTAAACTAAAATGTTAAATTCGTTTTTCGCCACGGCTGCGCCCAAGACCATATATGTAAGCCCAGGGCGCTCCACCAGGTTCCAAGTTGGCTGCGGACTAGACAGGATCTCCTTTCTATTCTTCCGTCGATACATTCGTCAACTCGTCATACGCTTCAACCTCTTAAACGTTCCACGCGGTTGCTTACAGATTTAGACGTTTCAATAATATGTGAGAATGTTAATTGCCACAAATAAATTGCGTGAAACATCGTGTATATAGTGTAGATACTCAAATGTGCTTACATAGGCCTATGTGCATTGGGCTCACTGGAACCTCAGCGCTATGCTATAACACTCCTGCCCTGTATAGGCTAGTAATGTGCGCGTATGATACTAATTGTATCACTAATGAAATTGTATTCTGTTTCTTGCAATTAACCCTTTTGTGGCGATTATTTATGCACAAAAATCCGGTTAATATTTGGAAGCAGCATTACGTTGTGAACATTATGTTATGTAATTGGGCATCGCTGGATTACACTAACTCATATTTTCGTGCCATTTTTTGTATATGTAGTCGACAAGTTTTAATTCTCGGTGGTGAAAAATAGTTACTAGTTAGCGAATAATATAGTATAGGCATTCGTGTTATTCAGAAATAAAATTTGTCTGCAAGCGAAACGATTTGTAGGCTAATCTTTTCCGAAGTAGCTAATGTAATTATATGGAACTGTTAGGATTTCTATGTTCACCTGGCTGAAGCTGTGTATTGTACCGGTAACACTGTCTAGGCCTACTACAAGCGGCAGAGTGAATGCAGGCAGATGAGTGAATGATGAACATAATGAATGAATGAATGAATCTTTATTTCACCAATAGCAAAACAGACACAGAAAACTATTTACAGGACAGTAAATAAAATCACACAAGATAAAAACACACTGAAAAAGAATCAACTACGATACGACGTATTGTGTTGGAAAACTGGTTATACTGATGACTCTGCTATTGAAAAGATGATTTCGGAAAGTTTTCTGTCGACGAAATCTTTGCTGAAATCTCGGCGAGTGTTTTAAGCAGAGGTCTCTTGTTTCGGATGATAGTTTGACAGATATAGTTAGACGTGTAATGTGCCCCGGTGCACCGATGTATTTATTCGCTTGCCTGCAGTTGCATTAGGGGCATATAGTTAATTCTGACTGACATGGGCTGTGTTCATTTCAATTATTTGTCTGTTGTGGCGAACATGTTCTCAAGTTGGCTAGTGACGTCAGGACTGTTTCCACTGTGATACACGATAGTCTATTGCCAACAGTGTTACAATTTGATGCCTGACTGCAAGTGTAGTGTTAAATAAACTCCGTTGCTTCACTGACAGCTGTCGTCAACATTTTTTTCGAAATATATTCGCTCAGCAGCGAGATTTTAGGGAATCTAATGACATTATGTTTGGACTCATCCATAAAAGAGGTCAGCAGGAGCCACGAAGGTAAAATGGTTTGTCGAAAATGAACGTGTGGACATTTTGCCGAGGATAACCGTTCTTGTTGTCAACCATACTCTTGTCAATTTTGTTAACGGCAGCAGCAATAACTATTTTCTTTTCGTTTCCAATTTATTTATAAAGCACAAACCCTGATGAGCTAAGGGCGGTGATCATTAAATTGAAGGATATCAGTACTAACCAAGTATGTTTTGTGGACGTCCACTTGGAGTGGTAGATATAGCCAACAGTTAACAGATGTGGATGTGCCAGTTTTTTGCGGTCTTCAATAGATGGTTTTTTGGTGGCATTAATCCGTAGTTATAGCACTTGCCGAAGCGTATCTGCGTACCAAATTACAAATCTGCGTGAATCACATTTGCGATGCATTTATATGTCAACGTGAAATTTGTGTGAAATACGTGAAATAGTTTAAGTATTCGATAGGTCTAACGTAAACATATGTCGTTCTACGCGAAAAATATCTTTGTAGCTTTAGAAGTCTATCACAACAGTGTGTTACTACAGCCAGCTGCTGCGAAGATTGTTGTTGGCAACGAACTGACTGTCCGACATGCAGCTGTGGTGGGAAAGATTTGTGGATTCGTGGCACAGAGAAGGTTTCACGCCTGGACTGAACGACTGGAGGAGGGATAAATCGTTACCATTTTTTTTGTTTTTGGTGTGTGATTTCACCGCTAACTGGTGTGATAGACTGCATTTTTTTACATTTATTCACAAATAATTTCGCCGACATTGAAGTCTGCTTCAATAAAGAACAGGAAGCCACGCTATCGCTAGGATAGCCGACCGTACTGCCTCACAACACCTTTGGGGATCACGTGACGTCATCGGTCACGTGACCATTCGATAGTCCGTATGTCATTTCCTATTGGTGGTCCTTTAGTACCAAGCCTTTATCTCTAACGGTTTCCGAGATATTCGATGTCAAATGTAACGCAATGGTTGACGTGACCTTGATACGACCTCTAAACGAAGGTGAAGGTCATTCATTTTGGTACCAATCGATTTCTAATATACGACTTCATATAGGCTCTCAATAGTAACTTTTGCTCTAGGACGCTCCGTTTAGCCACAATACATAACGTCACAGACGGCAAACAGACGACGCGACAGACGGACGCAACAGTGTACCAATAGCGCGACCGTTAGTACGGTCGGCTAAAAATTCCGATATCCGAGCTTCGAGACGAATTTTTATCCTACAATAAATTATGTATAGGTCAATCTGGCATCATTGTGACATAAATAATGGTCACTGCGCGGCGACTGTCAATGGCGATATCGTGCATATTTTTGACCAATTTCTGCCACAGTTGAAGCAGGGGGATACCTTTGCACATTTATAACACCGACTTTTTGTATGAGAAAATGGAAGATAACTTTCGCACATGTGCGGTAATCGAATTTCCGGGTTTTGGAGTTTGACGCTGTTTTGATGAAAAGTGGAGCGAAGGTCAACGTCACTTTACCATGACACTGCACAAGCGCGGCGTTCCGGATTTTCGTAAATCCCGTCTTTCGTAACGACTGTCAGCACATTTTCCTGGTATTTGCCAATTTTGAAACAAGCGAAAATGTAAGTTGTCTCTGGCACTGGACGGATTCCGAGTTCGACACTCAGTACGCTATGTACCTCGTTCTTATAATATATTAGGCCTAGCCAGAAAAAGATTTTACCAAAACTTAGCCTACAATTGATGTAATTGATGTAATAACCTATTCGTATTTTGCGTCACACGTCCACATTCATAAGGCGTATTCAAATTGGTATAGCTGCTTGCATTGCACGACTGTCACTTACTCCCGCGTTTTCCACGTGGATGTCTGGATATTAGCCTACACTTTAATTTGCGATCGCTGATTGTGACAATGCGTCACACCGCAAGTCGATCATGCGCATGGCCGAACATCTACTGACGTTTTCTTCAAAAATTTACACGGCTATATAAATAACAATCTTCCAAAGCATTGCATCACGTATCTATGGCGAAAACCTGTTGAAAACTAGATTTTTCTTTAAAACGGCATTTAACATCAAAATCCGGATATTTCGCGCATGGCTGAACAATGCGCGGTGTCTGACAAATCTTGTCTTTGGTTGTCTATGTCGCGCACATTTGACCGATTTTGCCACATTTGAAACAAGGATTTGCGCGAAATTATAACGCCGACCTCTTTTGACAGAGAAAACCGTAGTAAACCTCCGCGCAGCTGATTTTCGCGTTGGACGGTGGGCCACTTGATGGAATGTTTTTTAAGATGGTCATGTATACACTGTGAGTCAAAAAACTGGGCCACTTTTATTTTTACTGTAACTTTGGCAAATGTTGGTCGACTTTTTAAATTCTTTCAATGTCGGAATCAGAAAGAAATGGCTATAACAAGAATGAAAAATTTCCCACCGTAGCCTAACTTTGTTGCTACACTACCTTGTAAAACTAACACTGGTGTGAATGTTCGCGTGAAACTGTGGAGGTTCTGCGTCGAGAAACACCAGACTTCATTTCTCTAGATTTGTGGCCTCTAAACAGTCCAGATCTCATTATTCAGTTGATTACGAGATCTGGGCTGTCATGCAGCGTCGTGTATACCAGAGTTAAATCCACACCATCGACGAACTGAAGCAGAGGCTGATTGAAGTTTGGTGCGGCCTTGAACAGTCGACTGTCGACATGGCTATTGATCAGTGGTGCAAAAGACTTAATTACAGCTTGTGTTCGTGCGAAGGGAGGACACTTCGAACATAGTCTTTGAACTTATTGA
>Ga0056114_1000427_pt1 | contig 14438 bp, 7 predicted proteins | sample WorMetHERISLAND1_FD_77005 | JGI IMG/M metagenome (GOLD analysis project Ga0056114, IMG submission 77005) | Marine gutless worms symbiont microbial communities from Max Planck institute for Marine Microbiology, Germany - Olavius loisae HERON... ...
CCAGCAGACTGTTACAGTAGTCGACTCTGGAGATGACAAAACTGTTGACTACTGTCTTCCTGACGTCCATCGACAGGGCTTGAACACAGCTCTTTATTCGGCGTAATTGGAGGAGCATCGGCTGACTAGCTGGCTGATGTGAGCCTTGTGAGGTCCAAAGAAAGTTTGGTGTCCAGCATGACTCCGAGATCGCGGACCGTCGATGATGGCCGTATGGCAGATCCAGCAAATGTCACGTGGTCCTTGCTGAGCTGGTGCTGTAGCTGACGTGTCGCACACCACATGAAGTCTGTCTTCGCATTCAACTTCAGGCGGTTGGATGCCATCCATTGTGCGATGTCCTCTATGCAGTCTGTTAGACGTTCCTCAACATCGCGAGCATCAGAATGTCATGGACTTACTGAAAATAGCTATGTAAACCCTGACAGATAGAATTGCCGAGACGGTTTCAATTTCAGTGAAAGACTGGCAACTTCAAGAAATCAAGAGGAGGCAACTGCCTCCTCTTGCCTCAATGTAGTTACGCCTATGATCTTGATTGCATATGCTACTCTACGACACTATATATTAACAATACCAGGATAAACGATACGATACGATATGACACGACCACAGTGAGCGTTTAAATTAACGTGGACTGAAAAGCTGATAGTGTGGCCTGCTTACTCCAAACAAATGCACTGTAAACATTACACATTACGTAAGCTTAAGCGTGAAAACCAAAATACAATGAATAACAAATCATGTTTAGCGGTCTATTATCATTAGGACGCTAAAGCAAAGTACAAAACAGAGGAGTGCGGAATACTCACTATCGTTTTCACTCGATTCGTGCAAACGGATCATTGACTGGAGCAGTTGTTGTCAGTGCCGTCGAGAACTAAAGCATCATCACATCCATTGTAAGTAAGTAAGTAAATGTGTAAAGTAATTTGTTAAACTACCAAAGTAGAAGCTCAACCATTGCTGAAAACCGCGCGCATTTACTCCGTGATAACATAGGCCTATTGTTATAGCTAGCTCAGTACTTGTCAATCAATGTCTATCTGCCATACGTGAAGAGACATTTGATTCTGTTCAGATGATAAGCCGTATAGATCGGAGTCAAAATTTAGAGCTAACTGACTGCAAATAAACTTGAACAAATAAACTTAAACAATCTTTCGAATCCATAAGTACAGTTAAACATGGAATGAAAGAGAATGCGAATATGTGATAAGACTTCCAGTACCTGAAGGAATTTTAAAAATAACACAAGGTAACAGATCTAATGATATTCCACTGTGTGACTTGCTCGGTTTTCCAGTTTGTCGTCCACTGCACCATTTCTTGGACATTACCAACAACAAAATGAGCTGGATAAATAGTACATTAGTTTGATATTATTTCTACCATTGAAGCTAATCAACGAGTCAATGCTTACGGGTGCAGCTCCGAAGAGATCAACGTTTGTCTGCTGCTCCGCCTGCTTCTCCCTCTCCGTATCACTCACTAGTCGCTGCTGTTGCTGCTGCTGACTCAGATGCATTAATGATGGTTTTGGAGGTTCTTCCGGGAAGAACTCACTCTTGTTCACCTTCTTTCTCGGGTGGTGAGACTGCGGCGTTGCGTCCAGAAGTCCACTCGCCAACTTGGCGAACGGGTCACCCGTGGTCGAGGCGGCCGACGACGGCGGGGTGACGGCCGTCAAGAACGGATTGCCGGGGGACGGGCCGCCAATGATGTGACCTGGTGTGTCCGTTGAGCGAGGAACATTGCCGTTAGGATGCGAAGGAGCGGACAGTGGTGTCGCAACGACGCCAGACACCTGTACGCACAGTCATCAATGATCAACACGTAGTATTTGTATGACGGCAAAGTTCTGATTAATGTTAGCAATTACTTGTGTCATCGTGCATATTGCGACTAATGAGAATGTTATTGGTTCGAGTGCTGCAAGCTTTAAGCGACCCTTATTGTCAGTCGACGTGTCTCTGTGTATGTCTGTTTGTCCGCAAATTGATGCAAAATATCTCGGAAATTAAGCGATTTAGGGATTCGTGTCAAATAGGGAATCTATAGGAAAGTGCATACGGCGTGTCGATTGGTAACGTTATCGTTGACATCACATGAAAATGATTGTAATGTGTGTTGCGTTCAGAGCAGTATCACCTGTTGCTGTTGCGGCGGCAGCGGCCAAGCAGCGCCGCTGAACGGCGACTGATGAGTTCCTTGAAGGACGATGTTCCCAGCTGGTAAACCATACGGCGACATCACCATCGTCGCAGTGTTCTGATACGGCTGAGTCGAGCCCATCACTGGTAGCGCGGCTACACCGACTGACATCGGCTGACCAGTGTAACCACTCTGTTTCCATGGATCAACTGTCATCCACAACGGACTGATCGGCGGCACAGGGCCCTGCATTCAACAGTATAACACAGCATTGATACACGCTTCCTATTTACAGATGTTTTTATACGTTATGCGTCGTATATCATTTGATCAACGCAAGCGGAGGAGAATGATATTGCGACACGTCGTCTGTATCACTATCGTAGCACGATAAAACGATAACTCCACCATCAGAATCACTTTACAACTTGACCTCCTAGGTAGTTCCTCGAAATCTAGTTATCATTTTAGGCTCAAAAGGTCAAGTATGAAGGGTCACAAGGTTATCAAGTGTAGTGCATGGAACAACAACTACACAGTATATACTGTACTTTCCTGTCCGGTTCGTTTGATAACGCAGGATGAAAGTAGAGATCTATTAACAGTCAATTTGCTCAGGTCTGTCCGTAAGTGATTTCGTCGGCAATGTTGTCCCTGGAACACTCTATCAACTGTTGCGTGTTGGTCTCTCAGTGAGTTCTACTCTCATGTTCATACTCGTGGCCAAGGTGCTGTATTCGCTGCAGAGACGTCAGCAACGACAACGATCAACATCAATAGTCAGCAGAACCACATCGACAACGGCTCGTATCGTACCTTCGACAAATTCTGAAATTCAACTTCGAAATTGAGGAGATTTTCCGCCGTCGCCGACTTGTCATCCTTCGACTTTGCTTGAGAGTTCTGACAACACACGACAACAAGCACCTGCGGTGACAAGACGTGTGTAATGTAGCCTGCCATCACCCCATGTTACACTACTGGCTGGAAGACTGGACTCCGGCTGGACTTACACCTCATCAGCTTTTGTGTTTTGTATTTTCCTTATATTTTTATTTTGGTCACGTGCGTTATAGCCTACACTATGAGCTGACGCATTAGCTCACCTTAATCTATCGCATCGTATCGTGTCACAGTCAGTCGATTACTTCACTGGTCGACCTTAGCACAACCGTCCAAAGTAGTGGTATTCAGAGGCAGTTGACAGAGATATGCCCCATACTGAGTTATTATAAAATCTACGTCCTTTAATGCCGATATCAATCATCAATCCGTCATATTTTTGACGTGGTCTAAGCAACAAACAGCTGCTACAAGGACCTATTTATATACGCAGTTGCCATTCAACAAAGATCGCCTTCTGGAAGACAACACTATGATACGATACAACACGTTAGATTAACGTGCGTTAAGCATGCAGACAGGTGTCACCTTAACCAAAAAAGTCCAGTTACATGAAAGGCAATCCTGTAAAAATAGCATGATAATTTCAACGACGGAAACTAATTCTTGACCATTTTGAGACATGAAAATTCAGAGTATTATTCTATTCACTCAAAAGCTCGGAGGAATTGGAAACTGGGGCCTGAAAATAGCGAGTCAGTAGTCAGTAAACTAACTGATTGATTGTCCACGGCTATCAAGTCTGTCATTGACTATTGGTCAACGTACGAGTGTTAAGCTGAACTCAGCCACTCACCTCAGTGTCCCGCTGCTCCATGGATTCCGGCTTCGCGGCGGCGCCCGGCGTCTCAACGTCAGCTCCGTTGTTGGTGCTCGACGTCTCGGCTTCCTCTTTCTTCTTCTTCTCAAACACCGCTTGAAACATATCTCGCAGACTCAGCACCAACGCCTCCGCCTGCAAGACACGCCAACACACTACAGTGGGCTCTAAATCGCTAACCAATTTACCATGAAAACAGGAATTTTAACAGTCGTTTTAGCACTTTGCTTAAAACAGTAACGTTTAGCTTAAGATCGGCGAAAAAGTGGAGGCATAGAGTTAAAGTTCGGAGACAGTCCCATACGTAAGCCAGTGTGTACGTCATGCGTATAGACTGGCTATACACTTTGCAGCACGTTCAAAAAATCGTATGGCAAACATAGGGGACCATCTGCGAATGACCATGAAATGCGCCACTGGTTTAGACGGCGTAGTTATGTAACTGAATAACTGTTACGAAACTAATGTTGCAGTTGCTCCTAGCCTACTTTCCGTTAGTGTACGACTATAGACAATACATTAGAGGTTGTTTAAAATGTTATGCGCTATATAACTAACGTTTTACTTACTTACTTACTTAGATTTCATCGAAGTCGCAGGCAGTAGAGGCCATGAAACACTAGCTGATATTTCGTTATTTTGATACGTTGCATGGCGCAGTGTTGTCCCAGACTGTACTTGCAATTTGTACAAGTGGCCGACAACTTGTAGTGGTTTGAAATGAAAAATGCCGGCTTGTTTCCTTTCAATAACTATAATTACGGTGTATAGGGAACGGAACGCATACAAATTCTGCTGCAGCCTGCACATAACACAATTTCAATATTATTATCGATAAAGAACAAAATTATATAAGTATTCATTTTTCTGAAACTAACGCACAATCAAGTACATTAAAAGCGACTGTCCACTTACCCAACTATTTGCGTGACGTTTGAACGTAAGCGAAAATAGTACATGAGTAATTATAAAGTAACTGATTAGAATAAACATATGTGGAACAGTATATGAGTATGTGACAATTAAATGCTAGATTGGACTCCACTCAATAACTTAATGACAAGAAGCCAAACTTAGGCCTATAACTTATGCCACGAAACTCATGCTGGAAAACCGACCGCCTTTTCAGTTTTGATTCCAAAGAACTGATGTGACCCGTCGTTACGTCGGTAGACGTAGCCGAACGCTCGAGAGTCGCCAGTGTCGCGGGAAATAAACGAGATACGATTCACCTCGTGCACGTGCAGCACTTCCTGAATGCACCATAACGTATAGACATATAGAGTGAACACTCACAGGCGCAGGTTGTTTGCCTTCATATGCCAGTCTCAACATACAGCATAAAATATCAATATTTGCACTAATGGATGTACAACTTCTGCATCGCTCCGATTTCCAGTTCCGTATATCTTTGTACGGAAATCATCAGTAATATCTAGATAATTCCAAAAGTTGCCAATCTGTTTATAAAACTGTTTACGCTTCCGCTGTAATTAAAGAATTGATTGATTGATTGAAAACAACATAACTTGGTCGACACGCACTAACCGTCAGCACGGCGGCCGTGCTGACGGTTAGTGCGTATCGGCTTAAGAGTTGCTGGCAGCAGTGAACCACTATACATTACAACAATATGATAACTGGTGGTTCGTATTCAGTACAGAAAACTTGGGTATGTATCTGCACAGACTCCAGGAAGTCAATATCAAACTCAACGACTGTAATTTATGCCGATATGCTACCATGATTAACAGCATTTATTCCTCAGTACACAGATAGAGACGCGGAGATTTACCTTGTGATCGACTTGCAATATATCAAGGAAAATGGCAGTTGATAATTGTCAAACACAATGTTCATAGAACAAGAAGACACGTCAAATCAAAGATTTTTTTCAATAAGTTGCATACTTTCTCTATGACTCTCCAGTTTCGAGTAAACTGAATGCACGGGTCAGACAGACAGATGGACGGACGGACGGGGTGCAAAGCTTTATGCGGCCCCTAGAGAGGGCTGCATAATAGGTGATCGTGACAACGCTGTCAAATGTAATGCTATTTGCGAGAGAGGTGCTAAAATATACGAATATTTTATCACTAACGGCTGATTTGTCGTCGACGATCTTGATTCCATCCAGACTAATGTTGACGACGATGCGAAGTTTGTGTTCACGCGAAGCTTTCACCCCGGCCTTCAGTTTAGCCATCGCGATCTGACACATCTTGTCTCCGCGAGGCTCGGCCACGTCCTCCGCTCCGATCAACTTCCCTTTGAAGTCGACCCCACCGCCAGCGAACCGCGTCGTATCGTTCACTCCTGCATCGCGCGAAGCGTTAAAATAACAAGAAGTCAAGATGTCGCTAGGATAGCCGACCGAACTGCCTTACAGCACACTATCTGGTAATTTGCGATTGCTGCTAAATAGCATCTCTAGCTATTGGGCCCTAAGCGTATTGAGGTCATGATCTTGACATTTCAAGGTCACATGACGTCATCGGTGACGTGACCATTCGACTCGCCATAGGCCATTTCTTGTTGGTGGTTTTTGGAACCACGACTCTATCTCTAAGGGTTTTCAAGATATATCAATGGCAAATGTGACGCAATGGTTGACGTGACCTTAGACGACCTCTAAACACAGATCAAGGTCATTCATTTTGGTATCAATCGATTCCTCATATACGACTTCCTATAGGCTGTCAGTAGTAACGTTTGCTCTAGGACGCACCGTTTAGCCACAATACATAACGTCATAGACGACAACGACAGACGGACGCAACATTGTATTATAGGTATTATATCATAAGCGCGACCGTTAGTGCGGTCGGCTAAAAACTAAGACTAAACTTTTACAATTGGCGCCCTGAAGTCTTACAGATTAACGAAGAAGGTATAAACGACATAATATCAGACCGGTAATTCAAAGGTGATTCGTGCTACCAAGCTAGCTGGTATAATGTCTATACGCACTGAATTTTGCGAACATTATCATTATTTTATTATATTATCATTATTGTTGTATTATGTATCTGCTACCATGTCATGGTGAAATGAAGCTTATCAATATCAACTGGGACAAACACAAAGCAGACGCCTTTACAGTGATCATCCACTCCAGAAGATTACAAGCAAACGTCTGCGAGCGTTCCCGGCGTAAAGATATGGTACAATACGATAGAAATTATTTAACGTCCACTGAAAAACTGACAGTGTGGTTAGCTTAGTTTTGTTCTAAAGCAATAATTAGCTATAACGCCATTTAACTTAATCTTACGCACTCAATCAATTAAGCCGTTAAATCCGTCCGGTCCGAATACTCCCTTTTGTACCCCCAGTTTCTTGAATCTGAGAAGATTGGGGAGGCAATGTGAGTAAACAACTTGCTCAAGGTTGCTAACCCAGTAGGATAGTTGCAGGGCCGGGATGCGAACACCGGACCTCTCGGCCCTAAAGCCAAAGCGTTAACCACTACGCCACTGAGGCCTCTGACAGAATGAGGTTGACGGAATGAAGGAGAAGCTGATTCCACGGGCGAAAAGATTTAGGTAGTAGACAGAATAGTAGAAAGCCGGATAGTTTCACAAATCTGTATTATCGCCCAGGCCATCAATATGATGCTGTAGATAGATATTACCCTTGACGGGTTTGCTGCTGCTGCTACTGCTCATCTTGGTCGACTTCGGTGACTCGTCGCAGGATGATGTCGATGACATCTTGGCATGTTCCACGCTCGACATTGTTCACCTGCTCACATCACAACACTCACAACCTGTACCGTAACTTACAAGCATCTCAAATACGCACTGATTCAACACCTTCCATGCAGTCAACATTGTAAATTAACTATAATATTCTGCAATAATAATACAATGATGCTAATATAGTCTACGACTAATGTGGAGCGCCGAAGTCTGCGACCGTCAAGCCTTCAACGGTCAACCGTTCAACGTGTGCTAAATTCTACAGCACGCGACTGTCATAGGTACAAGAAAGTTCGACCGCGGCTTATCTTGTCTGCGTTACGGCGACCTCCACTGGCTGCATGTTCCTGAGCGAGTGGAGTACGAGCTCGGTGTGACCGTGCATCGCTGTCTACAACATAAAGCTCCTCAGTACCTGATTGACTGCTGCACACCAGTCTCTAACGTCTCTGGTCGCCAGCGTCTGCTGTTTCCAGTCTCCAGTCGGAGACGTCATCGATGACGTGACTAATCGACGCGCCATAGGCACTTTCCTATGCTGTAGGCAGGCTCCCAATTGAACACGAACCCCTAAATCGCTTGTTTCCGAGATATTTAACATCAATGTGATTTCACAATTTTCACTTGGGGCAGTGTTACACCAAATACTTCTCCCATTAGTATAGTCAACGACATGACGTGTAGTCCTTGCAGTAGGCTTATATAGTTCTAAGCGTTCTCGCACTTGCTGTATGCTGTCGTGTTTATCTGCCAGACCAAAGTTTATGCAGCAGTAGAAATCTGACACCGCCAAGCATATCAGATCATCGGAGCAGCTGAAAGCGACGAGTCGGCTAGCTGACCTGACGAGTACCATACCCGAGTACCGTACCCAACAAACTCGTCGACGTTACAACGACAGTGTGACTGGTAATGTAGCTATGGGGCGGAGAGAACTATCGTCTCGACCATCGCGGCGATATACTAATATTGTGGAACGAATGCAACAGATTGTATTATACTTATACAGACTACAGAGGCGCGCAAGTACGTGTATACAGGTCATAACTTTGAATGAGAAATATTCTGAAACTTCTGGTTCAAGTTCTGTATAAATGTACAGCGAAATAGTCAATAACTTTTAAAAACCTACATTTACAAGGAAAAAAATGTGGATAAAATTTTAAAAAGACAATCTAGCTATAAACTATAACTATATAATGTATGAGAAACTTACTATCGATCGATCGATCAATCTGTATCTATTGGGTCGCGCCTCTGCTGAGCTTAAAGCGACCCTTATAGTCAGTCGACGTCATTCTGTCTGTGTGTCGGAAACTTTGATGCTAAATATCTCGGAAACTAAGCGATTTAGGGGTTCGTATCCAATAAGGATCCTATAGGAAAGTGCCTACGGCGCGTCTATTGGTGGCCTCATCGATGACTTCACACGACTATGACGTCATAATCGTGACGTCACAATATAACATAGCTCGTTTTCCACACCCAACCTTGTTTGACGCCCCCGCTCGCGGAACCCGTTAGAATTTCTGGATGAAACTTATCCCGCAAAAACTACAGGGATGGGGCTTCTGAAAGGTAAAAATCTGCACAATTTTAACTTCAACCGTTTTTGACTGAACCACCAGTGTGACAGACAGACGGACGGACGATAGGATAGCGCGCTAAGCATATACTGTCGCTCACTAAAAATAATGTTATTGGTGAAATAAACCTTTTGAGGCTTACAGTTACACCAAAGGGAGTGGTGGTTTAGAGGTAGAGATGGTTAATGAATTTGATGTTTTAACTTGATAGTGGTTTAATGAATATTAAATACTGGATGAAAGAATAGTACCGGTTAGTACGAGTAAAAACCCTTTGGGAATTTTTTTCGTGACTAACTCTTGAGATGGCAGATTGTTCTTTTTGTGTGCTGGAAGAAGAAGATGAAGATTATAACTTAACAGTCTGAAAGTGTAACAGTTTGATTGACACGCGGGTCACGTGATCAACGATATGAATGTTACAAAGATGACCGCTTTGCGCATGCGCCGAGGATGCCCAACGGCAAGTCAACATCAATACTGTGTCATGTCATCACCGCCTTACTTGTATAACTTATGGTGACCAATGCAGCACTGAGCGACAGTGCGACACAACTGCTCCTTGATCTGTAAACGAGTTTCTTGCGGGCGCTTTAAAAAAGTAATTTTCAGAACTGCACAGCCGCTCTCCAGTCCTCGTATTCCTTGACCCACTCTTCACCCCAATTAGAACCCGCTAGTCCTTAAACATATTACGGGAGAATACTCCAGCAGGTACGGGCTGATCTTGGACCTCGCTGCATGAAGGAGCTCTCCACCAACTGAATGACTTAACGTACGGCTTCAATTTGACCCTCAATACTCCACCCCCTTTCCTTCTATTCTGGATACGTTACCGATCACTTTTCCTGCATCTCAGTCAGTGAAACCCTCGTGCCTAGACCGGCTGTCCCGCACAACCTGCCCCAACACGTGCCTTTCGGCCCTTGCCTCGTTTACAGAATGTGGCTAAAGTTCCGTAACGGTACCACCTCTCCAAATTTCGACATTTTATCACTTGTGTATATTTTAAACATTACATTACATTACTTGAAAATTTTTTAACGTGGCCTAATTAACAAGAAGCCAAGCTGTTGCTGCTAGAATAGCCGACTGTACAGCAGACTATCTAGTAATTAGCAATTGTTGCCATGTTGTTGTTCTCCAGCTGTTTTCAACATATTGCGCTCTAAGCGTATTTGGGTCACGAGTTTGACATTTCAGGGTCACGTGACGTCGTCGGTCACGCGACCATTTGATTCCCTGTAGGCCATATCCTATTGATGGTCCTTTGGAACGGAGTCTCTATCTATGACGGTTTCCGAGATATTCAACGGCGAACGTGACGCAATAGTTGACATGACCTTAATACGACCTCTAAATAAAGGTCAAGGTCATTCATTTTGGCACCAATCGATTTCTCATATACGACTTCCTATAGGCTGTCAATAGTAACTTTCTCTATAGGACACACCGTTTAGCCACAATGCATTCCGTACAACAGACGACGACGACAGACAGACGGACAGACGATCGAAACACTAGTAAACCGTTAGTACGGACGGCTAAAAACCGCAAGGATCGCAAAGACAAACTAAAACAGAATAGAAGGTTTAGAGACTGTCTAAATAAAAATGTTTTGAGTTCACGACGGAACCGTGAGTGTGTCGCTCGCAACGGGTATTAGGTGGCAGACTATGCCATAATCGAGCACCAGCCACAGCGAAAGCTCGGTCTCCAACAGTTGAGCACTGTGACTGGCAGTACTGTAACACACTGTAAGTCTTAAGCTACCAATGAAATATTAGATTGGTTGATTCTAGCTCAGTGCAATAAATTTATTTACGATCAATTACTGCAGACAAAAAGGGTTGCGCATAGCCTACTGTTGCACCATGTGCCTGTGTTCATGCCGTTATTACAAGCGCATTTGAGGCTACTTTCTCTATAGCCTAATTAACATCAGCACTTTCGTATATAGAAGTTTGATCTTACCCAAGCACTGCAGGAATGACGAACGATATAATGTTCTCTGTATTACACTCGCATACGTATGCAAGACAAAGGCCTACAGCGAAACAGTCGTTACTGCGTCGCGGGGCCTAACAACAGACGCCTGTATGTTCTCTTGTTATAGGCATGAGCCAGAGTGAATGCCAGTGAGTAGATGTTGTTGACAATGTTCAAGGTTCAAGGGTTGTATGCTGGCTGACTCTGACGCACTGCTACTCCTCCGACAATGTCGAAGAACGCTGACCGACCAATGACCAACTAACACAGTGACAGTTAATATGCGACCCTCCTTATAGGCCGCATTAACCGTTGCACCCCGTTCGTCTGTCCGTTTGTCCCGTGCCTTCGATTTTTCGAAACAGGAAAGCCATAGAAACTTCTAATTTGTTGGAGACATGACCCTGGACATTCGATAAGAGTAACTACGGGTCCACTTTGAGGCGAAAAAGTTGCCGATACACAGACAAACACAACAGACACACACCTCGACACACACATAGACACATCGACTGACAATAAGGGTCGCTTATAGCTTGCAGCGCGCGAGCCAATATTTCGACTGGATATGAGAAAATTTAGCTGTAGACTATCGAACGGTGGATACTGGAATTATCTCCCTGCACTTTTATTATGCAGCCCTCTCTATAGAAGGCCACATTAACTGTTGAACGCTGTCCGTCTGTCTGCCTGTCCGTCCGCCCATTTCCTCTGATTTTCTCTAAATGCGAAAGCCATAGAAACTTACAATTTAGTGAAAACATGGCGCTGGATAAGAGTAACTGTTGCTTATTTGAGGTTTAAAGTTCACAGGTTAAGGTCACTCGGAACGAAAATGTAAAAATTGTTTTTCGCGCTAATTTGGTAATTTCAACAATATTGGATTTCAAAATAGATAATTAAGTAAAATAGCAATGTGATTGTAGAATTTGTCGAAGTAAAGGCTACTGACATGCCGATCTCGGCCTACTCCTTCACGGGCTATGTACGACACCGTTTGATGAGTCTGTGGACTACACTGGACTCGTAAAGAACGCAGTGTACGCGTGGAAACACGTAATTGATGGAGTGTGATGAGAGAAAGCAATATTGCGCGAAGACAACAGGCGCAGAATTAAGCCAATTGCTCAGTTTCCGCCTCAACGCTGCCACTAGTCGTATCCGGCTCCCGACTTCGTTCTAATCGCATTACGTACCCAACCCGCCGGCGACAGTATACTACGCATCCTAAGTAACGAAACGGTCGAGCGTCCAGATCGCTAATCGCATTCAAGGCACAGTATACAACCGACGTTTCTGACACTAGAAGCCGGCATTACGTGCATTTTGTTCCATTACTTGCATTATGAGGCGCAGAAACAGTGATGGAGTTGGTGGATAGCTGAACTATAAGTCGCAATTGCCATTCGTTTGAGTGATTGTGATCATTCAGTTTTTTATCAGTTCAATCCATTTATCAACGAATTTCTGACGCACGTTTTGGTTAATATCATATTTTAAAAACATTAATTTGCAGATAAAAAACATAAAAACATGTTTTTTTTCACTTTTATAAAAAACACTAAAAACATGCATAGCCTAAAAACATTAAACTACAGTATCAATTCAAGTAAGAAGCACCGTCAGTACGAATCAAAAAAGTCAATAATACTGCTACAAAACACTCTCTGTCCAGGAAATGGAGTATACTCTAACAAAGCCACAAGCCACAGAATTTTGTATGTTTATGTTTTAACAGCAACAAAACACAACATTAAAAAAGCACAAAAAACATTTTAAAATTTTTTAAAAAACATAAAAAATAAATAACATAACACCTGTTTTTAAACTTTTATAAAGAACACAAAAAACGTTTTTTACATCTATGGTTAATATGGAGTCCACGCAAAGGACATCAAACTGATTGGTGTGCAGCTAATACAGGGTGGCACATACGAAAGTGGAACATAATTATGTTCGCGCTGCACGTGAGTTCCACTTTTTTTCTGTGCCTCCCTGTAGATGGTGTTATTTGCGCTACCATGCAAGAATTCATCACCTACGTTAATTCATTTAGATCTACGGTACGCAGAAAGATAAGCGATTTTGTTTTTGAGTTTTGATATTAACTGTTCTGTATAGACTGTATAGTGTAGATATGGATCTATTTTTGTACTTGATGACGGTGGTAGGTAGGACAACAAGAAATTGTTCAAAATAAGAAGTGGACTTGTGCTATATGTTAGTTATATGTTCAGTAGCAGAATTGTTTGTTGAGAGTCGGAATTAACCGTCTCACTGAGCACTGTGTTTTCTGCATCACGCTATAGGCCTAACGTTAAAATGCATAAGTTTATTTTGCTCTAAAACCGGAAACAGATAACATAACCTAACCACGTGCCTATTATTAGGCCTAAATCAAACCAAAACCACACTTATTGTTGTATGGCAGCCATACCATTAGCCATAAATTTATAGATAAGAACAATGTTTGCAAAACAATAGCTAACAGATAGCATGACGCCTGTATTAAAACACACAAAATGAGACAACGGGCCTAAGTGAGATCTAATGCGTCAGTGACAGTTAGCCAAAGCAAAGCATGTGATAAAACGAGTATTTATTAACGACTTGGTGTATACGCAATAGCAAGAAGCGTGACACTATTTAGTTACAGGTATTGGCCTACATCGCTGACTAACGCGTTGTTCAGATACCTAATGACTTGCAGTTTTAGTGGTGAACCGTTACGTCTGCGTCATTCTTCGTCGCGCTTCGCGTTTCTTCGCTATGAATTCTGGCAGTTTTGATAGTTACGCCGCGTGATGCAAATAAATCGGACCCGCGTCGGTGTTGCAAGCAGAAAACGTTCTGTCACTCCGTGTACGGCGACGGAGTTCGCACTTTATACTTCTTAACGGTGAGAAAAGCCATCTAGCGTACCGTTAGCGTAATTCACAATAAGACACACTCAGCTCTGTCACTGTCTTCACGTAAGTTAGTCGATGCGCTTCTGACAAAGAACAGAAATTCACGTTGAAGAGTACGAGTATAGCGACTTATTAAAGTTCTAAATATTCTGATCACATAGAGTTAGAGTTTAAGTCAAATACGGAATGTGTTTCAATTTAGAGTTTTTAGCCGACCGTACTTAGTACGGTCGCGCTATTGGTACAGTGCATCCGTCGTCGTCTGTGACGTTATGTATTGTGGCTAAACGGTGCGTCCTAGAGCAAAAGTTACTATTAAGAGCCTATAGGAAGTCGTATATGAGAAATCGATTGGTACCAAAATGAATGACCTTGA
>Ga0056114_1000428_pt1 | contig 14437 bp, 10 predicted proteins | sample WorMetHERISLAND1_FD_77005 | JGI IMG/M metagenome (GOLD analysis project Ga0056114, IMG submission 77005) | Marine gutless worms symbiont microbial communities from Max Planck institute for Marine Microbiology, Germany - Olavius loisae HERON... ...
TCTAAACAAGAAGCAAACACAGTGCTACCACGTTGTGTGAAATAGTTGACAGTTTGCTGCAATGCGAATACTGCATTTTGACAACCAGTGTTCTTTTTATATCCAAACTGCAGTGCATGACTAATCAAAAAGTCACCGAATTTATCACATACACACAATTCAAACACTTTTGATATAATACTACTGACAGTGATACCTCGATAATCATCGAGGTTGCCACAGTCACCATGTCTGTCTTTCACCAGTGGAACAATAATCCCTCGTCCAAAATCATTTGGGACATAACCGTCGAAGGTCTGGCGTTTTGTTGTTATGTATCACAGTCACACGCAGAACAGCTAACAAGAGAGTGTACTGTGGGTTGTCCGTCGACTGCGTTTCTTTCTGCCGTCAAAGATACTGGGAGTTTGTCGGTTGTAACTTCATAACTATGTGTAGACGGGAGACGGTGTGAACGACGCACCGGCGCTGAAGAAGGCTGAGATCGGCATTGCAATGGGCTCAGGCACCGCCGTCGCCAAGTCCGCCTCCGAGATGGTCCTAGCTGACGACAACTTCTCGACGATCGTCTCAGCAGTCGAGGAGGGTCGCGCCATCTACAACAACATGAAGCAGTTCATCCGCTATCTCATCTCCTCGAACATTGGAGAAGTCCGTTGAGTCTTGTTTCTCTTTCTCTCTCTTTGTTCTTCTGATTCTTCTGCTTCTTCTTATTCTGTTCTTTCTTCTTCACTCTTCTGTCAGTGGTCGACTGTCGATGTGTTTGTCAGTTAGATGTCTTCATCTTCTTCGATATCTAATTTGCAAAGTCTGCAATATCTTCTTTAACGTAGTCTATCCATCTTCTTGACTGTCTTTCTGCATTAGTAGTCCCTTGGATACAGCAGCGTATTGCTTTTTGGCAGTCGACTTTCATCCATATTTGGAGTTATGTATTTTTAAATTTATTTTCAAAAAGCTTAAACATTCTTATATTAAGTGTTAAGATATGGTAAGCGTTGTAAAGTTCACGTAGATGGATCTCAAATTTGCATGCAGTTGTGAAAACCACCCCAGTGCTTAACTTTGCAGCTGACAAGAACAGCAGTGGGATGTCATGAAGCTCTAGTTCTAGTTCTAGTGACACAATAATTAATCTGCAGTCCTCTAGGGCTGGAGTATTTTGTGGACTGGTTGATTTGAAGACTTGTTTCACCCACATTTACTCAGTCCCTGATGTATTCTGTTGCTGAAGTTGAGATAAACTGTCGTAGGTTGTGTGCATCTTCCTGACTGCTGCCTGTGGCATGCCGGAGGCTCTGATCCCCGTCCAGCTGCTGTGGGTCAACCTGGTGACGGACGGACTGCCGGCCACCGCTCTTGGCTTCAATCCACCCGACCTTGAGATCATGAACAAGCCTCCACGCAGCTCCAGAGAACCACTCATCAGTAACTGGCTCTTCTTCCGCTACATGGCGATCGGTGGCTACGTGGGGGCGGCGACCGTCGGTTCCGCAGCCTGGTGGTTTACCATGTACGACCGTGGACCGCAACTCAACTACTACCAACTGGTTAGTCGACCCTGCAGTTTATAGGCGTAGGTCCCTACAGCTGTAGAGTACGAGAAGCTATGCGGCCAGATGGCCGACACGATCTGCGGCCATCCGTTATAAGAGAACGGTGGACTGACAGTGGTATGAAATGGTTGGAATCTGCACACCTCTTGAGTAGTCGCAGGGCCGCCATCGTTATGGCATTGACAGACAGACAGACATTGTTAACGCTCACTGTGGCCGCCTAGCAAATGATACTGAATTGTCGTCGCATCTTTCTGTTCTTGTGTCTTTTTCTAATCCTGTTTTTAGAAACTATTTAAAAAAACTGTATTTATGGTTCCTGGCCTCCCTGATGCTGCGGATAATTTACATGCAATTAGTCGTCATTTTATAGACCATGAACCACATCATCCGGAAATATCTGTAACTGCTTAAATAGCGATTCGAATCCGGACGGACAAATGCTTCACACAATATGTTTCCTAAAGGCACTGCTTACCTCGAGGAAATATTTGACGCTATCAGTTGACTGGCTAACAGACTATATATACCTCACATTCGCTTCATCGTATGGGTAACACCTGTGCCCAGCACGTGCCAGCACTGAGGAATGTGTCATAATGGTCCAGTGTGTTTCTCTGTATGTGAATCCACAGTGATCCTACCTGCCCTACATGTCGAAATTATGAAGAAACTTAGAAACCTCATACCTTCACTTGGGGAACAAACAGTGTTGTGGCACTACTATGACAAGACGCTCCCTTTCTGAAGAGTTTTTAATGGAACCCGAGAGTGTACCCGAGGTTAAGCCGTCAACTCCTGTGAGATTCACAAGAACTACAAAGATGTTTTGTAGAGACCTTTTGCTACACTGGGAGGCACAGTGGGCTGTTTGAAGTAGCCTTGACGCTGGGAGTGGGACCGTAAATACCCTAACAGTAAGAAAGTGTAAGGGCAGTTTGCGTAATAACGTTGCGAGTGTGTGAGTCACTTCCCCTACTGCTTCACTGTTGGCAGTCATCAGTTTGTTTGTTAATTGTGTAGCTTTATACATTAGACATCACATGTAGGCGTGCTTTCTCTTTAGAGTTCATTATACTTGCGTGGTATTGAGTTGAGAAACTGTGTTAATTCCCGTTGAATCAAACTGAATGACGATTTTATTCATGAAGCATTGTTTACACAGTGGAAGGAAGTTGTTTATATCGATTTACACAGGTTTACACAGGTTTATATCTGTTTACACAGGCCTAAGACATAATTGGAGCGAGATTAGTAAGATTGGTGCTAGGATAGAGATATGCAGACAAGGTTTACATCTACGCTATCTACGTGATTATCGGTTGATAATGTAAACGACAAAATGGTCGACGAAAGTGAGTGACATACAGTTTCTCGGATCTGTCAGACCCATCACATGCAGTGTCCGGCGGAACCGCGGATGTTCCCGAGTCTCGACTGTAAGGTGTTCGACGACCCACACCCCAAGACGATGGCGCTGTCCGTGCTCGTCGTTATCGAAATCTGTAACGCGCTCAACAGGTAACGAACAGCGGGCGCCATATTGTCACGTGACTCGACTTGCAGCTTGCTCATTGGTTGGCGTTTGAGTTTCTAACACGACGATAAGTAATGACGGACTTACTAATGGAACGGAAAAAAATTATAACTGACTTTTTTGTGACGACAAAAAGGCATCTTTGTGATAACACTTTTCGACATAATAAGTTTATTTTGAAAATGTCATATTATTTTCTGTTTTAAATCATCATTTTTTGTATCAACCGTAACTTTAATAATGAAAGTTACGGTTTACAGTGAATACATACGTATAAAAACCATAGGATGTTCGTGCGGTGGTTAAGCCTACTTCTGCAAAACAACGAGGTTATAAAATGCTTGCTGTTAATTATTCCGTTATTGTTTGTATTTATTTATTTTACTGGGTCAGTTCCATATAGGCCGAAGTCAAATAAAATTTGTAGTCTGGCATAAATATGAAGATACAGCAGGCGTATAAAATTTTGCTTTAACATTCTAGGCCGTTTGTGAAAAAAATTCAGAAAACCTGAGGAGTTCTATAACTGTTGAACATCGTACACTGCAGGTTAATTGATTCACTTTTCTACGTTGTCAATCGAGGTCTAATGACCGACGTGTGATAAGGAATTGCTTGTTTTGGGGATGTGCGATGTGCGATCTTTCTGGGTGATTTCTGGTTTTATTACCAAATTAAAAGTTAGTTGTCTAATGGATCCCAACGTTTTGCAGAATTTTGTAATTAAAATAATGAAAATGTACATCGTAGTTATGATGGCTGGACATGCGTAGACGCATCACATGCAGTGCCTTGTGCAAGACGAGCGCTTTAAAGGCGTCGATTGTGAAGTGTTCGAAGATCCTCATCCCAAAACGATGGCCTTGTCCGTGCTAGTCGTGATCGAAATCTGTAACGCTCTCAACAGGTAAGAGGCGTCCGGTCCGCCGCACCTACAGTCCGGTGGTTTGACCTCGCTTCCCACCCAGCAACACGTCTTCACACTGTAGGCCGTAGGCCGGCTGGTTTTTTTATCGCGCGATGCTATGGAAGATTTTTTGTTCATCTGTCTGTGTCTCTCATGCTCTATTCTTTACCGCCTGGCAGTCGAATCAGTTTAGTTTCCTCACGATTAAACGACGTTCCGAAATTCCGACAAATCTATTGTCAACAAGGGGCTGATTGCAGGTTAGATAATAAAATTATAACTCTCCACCAAAAAATCGGTGTTTTTCGGTAACGGTGCAAGATAGAGCCACAGTTACTAGTAGACGTTAATGAGACATCGTGTTTTTATCGAACCTTTTGGTCGCCGACAACCTTGAATGACCTTGAAGCCAATATCTCGAAGATAATTATATTTAACGCCTAGAAGACTATCATAGGCTGTGTCTGCCTTACTTCTATTGTTTTATTGCATTAGAAACATTGTTTTAGTGAAAACTGGGATACGACGGAGATTCGGTGACGACGTGTTGCTGGGGCGGAAATGGGGTCTGCGCATGCGTGCCCGGAAGCATGGCGTGTATTGGACTGCGCAGCATGATGTCGATGCGTTCGATGTGTGACGTCACTGGGTCTGGACGGGCCGAAACGGTCCATCTAACGTTCGGTGCAAGTGGGGTTTACTTAGCCGCGCGTATGAAAACTGCGGCGCCGGCGGCGGAAACGCCTCCTCACAGTTTCTCTCTCTCGTTTGTTCGACCATCCAGCACGCAGTCAACAGCTCTAGACGTGTGTGACAGCCGACTAGGTCGCCCTGGTGTTGCACTCGACATATCGTCGTCGTTGTAGTAGCTAGTAGGTGCTGACGATGGTGTGCTTGTACTGTACATCTAACCGTTTGGCTTTACCGCGAGAACCTCGACTGCGTCATCAGCAGCAGACAACAGAGCCTCCAGTTTGCGCCAGGCTAGATAGACCACAACTGAAACGTGTTTTTTCTCTCTCGTAGATTGTCTGCAGGCCAGTCAGCGCATTACGCTTACTGCAGAATTCATGTTATGATCGGTAAAATTGGCGCGAAACTACTTAGCCGTAGTTGCGATAGAATGATGGCGTTGCACGACACTACTGTAACAGTGCGTTCGTTAACACTGTTTTACCGCTATAGTTGTTTAATGTCTCAGTGACGTCCAACAGGTTTTGTATATTATCAGCATACGCAGGCCCTATTGTAGGATGATACCATGATACCAGTATCGAATTGTCCAACTGTGCGTAGATGCGCAGACCACGTGTACTTTCGGTGTAACAGTTAGCTGGCGGTTAATCTGTAGACTACAGTACGACTAAACAACTAAAAGTGTCCTTGAAGTTATCATTCCTGACACGTAATTAAGCTTGTACGAAAGTCTACCACACCACAAGGCGCATGACGTGGAGAGGACGTTAGTACTCGCAGCACTGTATAGCCTAGACGTCGTCCGTATTTTCGTGAATGACGAAATTTCACAACTTTTTCACGTTTCTGTGAACGGCGATACTCAGAGGAAATTTCGGGCCACGTGCAGTCTGTTGTAATAACGGCGACTTCGTCACGCGTGTACAACTGCGTCGAAAGCTGTTGACTGCTGCTGCTGGTGAGCTGAGGTTCAAATACGGTCGAGAAAACAAGCGAGCGACGAAATTATTGTCTACGACAAGTGAAGAGTGCTGCACCAGGGCGACACACGCTAACGCCGGCATGAGTTGCTGTGTTCAGTCTCTTTACACTGCCTGCTTGATGACGTGCACGCTGACTGCCGGATGGGTCGGTGCGTGAAGGTGACTTTCCATTACAACAACTAGTCTGTCTGCAACTTGTTGGAAACTTGGTATAACGACTTGTCTGCAGCAAGCTGCGATCAAGTCGCTAACTTGTTGTTCGACACGACTTTCCATCTCGACATGTCGATTTGAAAAATCGTGTCGAAAACGAATCGATAACGAGTCACATTCGTCCGACTGCTCTGTAACAAGTTGGAAACTTCAGCAACTTGTTGGCGACAAGTTTCAAACATTGGCGCAGTGGGTGTATACAGCTAGTTTCTGACAAGTTTCAGAGTAGTCGTTGTATGGAAAGTCGCTTTTTAAGGAAGGCGCCTCTTAACACTGGATTTTCGGCACGAAACAGAAACAAAAAGAATCTTTGTTTAACGACGTCCTCTTATTGTTATGTTACATACTAACCATTCTACATTTGTTACACACGTAGAGTTCACTGTATTGCTTGCCTAACTGGGTTAATCGTTTTCTTATAGACGTCTTGTTAATATATACTGTATAGAGAGCATGGATGCCGAGTATGGCGAATTTTGTTATTAACAGCTGCTTTGTTGCGTTGGCCGATTTTGTCATGAACGTTTAATATTTTGATTGTGCTGAGCATCCAACTAACACTGTCATATTGATAGAACAAGGTAAACGTATTAAGCCTATTGCATACTCCAAAAGAAAAGATAACAGCTCTGTGTAATTATGCTTTCTCTGTGTATTGTGCAATCTTATTAGCTATATAATAGTACTTTTAGCTGAATGAGTACCACGCAAGAAAACTACACAGGAAAAAACTTGAAATAGTGATTTTCAGAAAATGCATCGACGTCTGTCTACGCACACTCGACAAAACTGCTACAGTTGTGAAGAGGAGTTTGTGTGAAGTCCGCGTTTGTCTGAATTTGTGAAGTCTGAATTTCTAAATGTTTGTTTATGCATAAGCATAATCTTCGTTCTGGAGTGATAACAAGAGGCTCGGCTATCGCTGAGAGACCGCGCGTCAGCGGCACATTACATTGAAGTTTAAGTAAATGAATTGTCTGCAGTTGGACAATAGACTGCGTTAGAGAACTGCGTTATTTCTGTGTTCGTCAATGTTGACCTTGAAGTCCGGGTCAGGGGTCAATCAAGGTCATCGAAACAGGTACCGTTCGATAGCCTGCCTTTGGTTTCCCATAGCGTGCTATGGCACCTTTGTCTCCAAAAATTCCCATCGATCGCTGACAACCCCACGCGACGCTTGAGGAAACTTCACGCAGTTTGTCGGAAAACTGCAAGGCTGTAATCTGTATATGACGTTAAAATAACTGGGCTTGGTGTCGGCATGGGCGGACTTTAAAATTTGGTTCTTCTGAACCTGTTTGGCCTTAAATTGTGCCGGATTTGGCCTTAAGTCACTAAATTTAGTTGGCAACTATGACGATAATAATTATACGAATATCAATAACTTGTTGATATTGCGCGCGATTGGCGAGAATGCTCATCAGACAAGAGGCAGGCTCACTGCGGCAGATATGGGACGAAGTCATTCTAATAATAGCTTCTTACTGCAGCAGCAAACTATACGAGTAACTGTAGAAAATTCTTTCGCGACATCTTTACATCGCTGAAAACTAGAGTCCTTGGACTACCAGTCAATAGGCTACCATGCCTATTATCGCGCTTATCAGAGCTGGCGCGCGGTAAAAAAGACTGCTGTAATTCACTGATAGGACTATTATGTTATTCTCTGATAGAATTATAAAGGCATTGAGTTATTTGATTAACTGGCGTTGATTGATTGCTGCGAGAAGACACGGCAAGCATGTTGTAGTATTTCAGAGAATCAGTCATTGCTCATCATGCCTCCATGGTGCAACAAGTGGCTGCTTGGAGCTATCGCTCTCTCGATGGGTCTCCATTTCCTCATTCTTGAAGTCGACTTCCTCTCGGTACGCTTTATTCTCTACAGTAGGCATTCAGCAGATCAAATAAATTACACGAACAGACTGACAGACTACAGAATATATACACCAAGAACTAGCGCAAACTACCACTATATCAGCTGTTTACGCGTCAGACTTTTAAGCTTGCGTAAACTAAACACTAACAGTATTAAAACCAACAGAATATCCAACGCTATAATCGTTCAAACAGAACAGATTCTTTGCATTGAGCAAAGAATCTGTTCTGTTTGAACGATTATAGCGTTGGATATTCTGTTGGTTTTAATACTGTTAGTGTTTACGCAAGTTTAAAAGTCTGACGCGTAAACAGCTGATATAGTGGTAGTTTGCGCTAGTTCTTGAGAAGAACTTTCTGCGACATTACGTAGACAGTTACTCGTAGTTCTTTCTGACGTGCAACAGTCGATTAGATGGGTAGACGGAGACTTGGGAAATGTCTCATTTTAAGCTTAACAGTACTGATAGTATGAGATGAAGCCGAAGTACAATAGGGAATTTCTTCAACCGATTTCGTGGTTTCATGCTGAAAAATATTTCTGTACACGTTATACCATTCAGTATAAAGTTTATTTATGGTTGATTTCTACGTAATGTCGCATTCATCTTTTGTGACGCTTGCGGGTCACTGCGTTATTGCCGCGATCAGTATCGTATTCTTGTGATTATAGTTAACTAATTCCTCTGTAGTATTATCGAGTTTTCGTGCACTTTCTTTCCTTACATTTTATTCTTTTATTCTCCCGTTATTTCTATGTAAGTAAGGAAGTAAGTAACACACATACAATGGAAAATTACATTATACACATTCAAACATGAGATGAGATTGCAAGCTATATGGAGTTCTAAAGCGATGTCATTGAGGTAACAATAGTAATATCTAAATAAACATAAAATTATTGTTTTACAGGAAAGACTTCTTATGTGTATTTGTATTTTAGGTCGTCTAATCTGTGTCTAATTTAAAACGTTTGTTTGGTGTTTTTCGGCGTCCAGGCAGTATTCCAGATCACCCCGTTGAACCTCGAAGAGTGGTTCGCAGTGCTGAAGTTCTCGTTTCCGGTCATAGCCATAGACGAAGTTCTCAAGGTCGTCGCGCGCAAAATCACCGAAGGTAGGCTACGTATTTGATCTTGTTTTTCGTGAGTGACATTGAACGAAAATAAACTTCAGTAGACAGATGATACGATAGGATGAAATACAATTGACGCTATATAACGAGCGCTGAAAAGCTGATAGGAGGCCAGCTTAGACTACTGCTCGTAGCCAGAAACAGTTTTTTTTGTTTTCTTTAATGAACACATCTTCAAAGTATAAACATTTCAACGTGTTTAATATAAAATTGTCGACAAAAATAACTCGGTTATAAACTTACACGAAACTTAAATCCTTTAAGCTTTTTTGCCTTTATACACATTTCTGGCTCGTGATTCTTTCGAGAACATTAAAAATGTGTAGGGGCCTATGCGTCACAATACAAATAGAGAATAACCGAAATTATAATAACTCTTTTATTGATTGTTGAAACGTTAAGTTAACCGGAATGTTTTTGACATCTGGGTCTTACGGTACAGCTGGATGTGTGCTGGTGTGCTGCAGTGGGTCCAACCGTGGATATGCAGTTGGAAAGGAAGTAGAGGTGTTGAACAACAAGGTCGCGCATCCGCACCGAGGAGCTTGCTTCACGCCAATTTCTTTTTCTGTAGCAGTAGTAAAGCTGTCCGCTCGCCGCTCTCCATGCCGTAACAGAAAACGACCGTCGTCTTCGATCTTTCGCTGACCGCACTGCTCTGTCAGTAATCCGTCCAACCGTGGCAGGCTGCGTCCGAGCGACCGAAGCGGCCTGCCGAGCAGTCTTCAGTGCAGACAATAGTTTTGTGATAACGCCGCCGCCACCGCGCTCTCCCGATCAACGATGTATAGCGCTCGTAGTACTACTAACCGTCCCGTCGGACACCGGTCGGCGCACCTGTTGTGCGAGTGGAGGCTCAGGCATCTTTCACTATAACTTTAACGCGTGATGTGTGTGATTTCTGCTGCTTGCAACAACAACAACTGACTTTATTACATCGTCACTAATTAATTCACGCCCCGACGTTGTTTTTCTTCTCTGCTATTTATAGTCGTTCTCTGACTGTCTGTTTTTTATACGCGGTGACGCACCACTCTGGGTTACTTAGACGAAGGCCCAGTCGGCGCCCCGGAAACCTTGTCCTCAGTTTGTCCACGCTGCTGCGAGGTACCGCAACGTAATCATTACTGTACACGGCTTAACCCTTTGACGCTCACTGTTGCCATATGGGTACAGCTATAAGGCATCCTGTGCCAGACCGGGTTAAGCCGTAATTTGTAATTTTTGACATCCGGGCACTCTGACGCTCAGTCATGAGCGTCAGAGTGCCCGGATGTCAAAAATTACAAATTACGGCTTAACCCGGTGTCAGGTACATGGTCGTGGCAGGTATGGCGCGGGTCAGTGTTAGTCAATTTCTGCATGATCAGTACATGGAGTGTGGACGAATTGTGGACAAAGTTGGCGCGGCGCCAGCTGGAAACCCGGGTTTCGCGTGTTTGCAGTTTGTTGATGTTGTTGTTGTTTGTTATTATTACTTCATTTTCATCTCGGTTTTGTTTTGTGTGCGCGTGAGTGTGTGTAAATCAATGACAAACAGCCGCCGCCGCCGACGCTGTGTCAATAGGCAGATCAGTCTCAGTCTCAGCTGCGTCGTTTTCTCGATTGTGTGTCGTTATACGGTGGATTCCTTTCATCCCCTGGAATGTACCGATACAGTCGACGACAACGGTTGCATGGAAACTAACTATACATAAATTGTTGATCGTTGTTTCGCAATCGTAGTAAGAGTTGATTTGCTAAGTAAAATCGCCGATTAGGACTGATATAATGTGGCGTACTTTCCTGTTTTGTTTGGTTTTATGTCACATAAACAATCTTACTCTAGTCTTATGCTTGTTGTTTTCGCTTGTCAGTTAAGGCCGCAACCCACTAGGCGAAAACTAGTTCGTCTATGTGGGTTGCGGCCTTTAACATTAGCCCCGCCTACATATAGTCAGTTCGCTGCCCCATCGCACACTGGTGACATCAAAGAATCTACGATATCGGTATACACTCCAGGAATGCGCGAATCCACCCTAACGATACACTACCGTTTTCTTTCGCTATGTCGTCTTTTTCTTTTGTTTGCGCGCGCGCCGTTAGAAATGTAATCATCCCGTTCCGTGTCTCGAGCGAGTGGCGAGTGACTGAGTCGTTCTAGGACATGTCTTGATTACTAGTTGCTCACCAGTGTTTGTTAGTATGAGAAACAAGCGTTTGGGATAAGCGATATACCTGAAATTTTTAGACCAGTTCAGCACACTGTGGAATTACTAAGAATTTGAATCGTACCTCATTTGAAATTAAAACGTATTATGGATGCATGTTTTTTCGTCTTACGTCCGATACGATACGATAAAGTGGATGTGTGGTTAGTTTAGTCTACCGGAAAATAACCAGAAAATAAAAAAATCACAGAAATAAAACTAAAAGTAGTAAGCCCGGTCGGAGTCCTATTCCGGGGAATATGTTATCAAAAACTGGTAGGCCTATATTTTGTTTCTGTGGTTGTAGTAGTGATGTTCTAACCCGAAACTGTATTATGTGCGACCCGATATGTAAAAGCGCAACGGCTTTAACGAAATCGATTTTTCGTATGAAAATTTAATCGCTGACGGTCAGTCGCTGATGCAGATATATAGCCTAGTGTTGCGAAGAACAGATCGCGATGGAAAGCCTATGTGCAAAATCGTCTTTCAATCTTTACTGAATTTTAACACATCGCACAAGTTTTCTGTTTGTCCCCAATCCCAATGTTGTGAGTTATAGGCCATAGATCGCTTGTAGAACGTCGGTCGTAGGCCGCAGATTTGGCCCACCCAAAAATTTTGGCGTGGCGCCCCCTATGTATTTCGGTGCAGATCCACTATAATTAACACAAGTCTGAATGTTTCTTTTAAATTAGTGAACGAGTTAATATAGCAGGATGCAAAAATTGCACGAAATTCTTATGCTCGTAACCATGCAGATTAGCACGTTTAATCCGAAATCATGATAAATATTAACAGTAACGTTATTGAACAGCAAAAGTACAAATCTTAGTCTAAATTTAAACCCTTACTGTGTACTGTTAATTTACATCGACTTAGACTATATAAACGATTGCTGCTGAAGAAAATTTCATTGAAGTATATTCGAAAAAACGATGAAAAATACCAGAGTACCAGTATTACTCTGGCCTGTCCTCACGAGAAGCCATTAATTAGTCTTAATCGGGTCGCAAATTAAGTGTTAAGGCCCCTAGTTAGAATTACACAAATCTGTGAAGATCCGTGTCCAATCCTTAGTCTTACCCTTTCTATCTAGTATATTTGGTCTTACACAAACATAGTGGCAAAATGAGTGAGAACTGAGAAGTTGGCTATTTTGTGAAGTGTGGACAGGCAAAGGATCGATAAGGTCATCTCGAATTCATCGACAAAGATGACTCAGTTATCACGTAGCCTATTATGTGTCGAGTATGAGTGGCGCAACAGTTCGACCGGTCATCGATTATAACGACTGGAAATCACCAGAGATCATCGACTAGCAGAACTATGAAGACTGGCAGCAACAGCGCACACGTTGACGTCGATATATTCACCGCCGCAGCGTCAGCGCCTGCACAGTAGCAGCACGAATTCAACTCAGTTTTACGGTGAGTATTTGAGACAATGTTCAACATCAAATGACGGTGCATATAAACGTATCGCACGAGAAACTGAAGAACGGCTGACAGTAGGACGTTTGCGCAAGCATTGCTAGGTTTCTGTCCGAATATGCAGCTCCTATGGTTGTTACTTGTGTACCAAGTCAGATAGAACTGCGTTTCTTTGTATGATGGATAAAAACTGAAAACGTGACGTCATCATGTGTCCTTTAACATTATCTCGAATACAACAGTAGACGTGGTAAGTAAGACGCTTTTGATCATTATAATGAAGTTTAATCAGTGATATGTACACATAGTCTTAATTAAGATATTGTACAAGGTCATTCGGCCTCGCTTAGATCTAATTCATAGACAGATGTACAAAAATCTCGGAAACGGTGTAAGATGGACACATGGGTGGACATCTAATAAGAAATCGCATGTGCTCAATCGAATAGTGAGATCGCCAGTGACCCTGAATGACCTTGAACGCTATACCGGCTATTTTGAGTGTAGATGATAAGACAAATATAACTTTTGAAGTTCTATTGTAGTTAGCTAGGCGATATAATTATGCATTATTTTTTCAAGATGTTAGCAATAAATAGATACGCGGTAGCTGCTGAATTTGAAGGTCATTCAAGGTGGTGGGAGTACACGATTTTTTTATTAGCGTTCAGAAGTAACTGTGGCTCTATCTCGCACCGTTTCCGAGCAACTTATTGGTTTAAAATCGCGAATTTTTTTACTCCACGTGTTGGTGGTGACCCTGTCAAAATAATCGGAGCATAGTTCATTTGCGTGAGCTACCAGATGGTTTAAGAATGTTGATGACAATATATTCAGCAGTTCTAGCACAACACTAGAGCCTGATAGACGAACGGACGGACAACTAGACGGACAGACAACTTGCAGCAGCATAGTAGGTGCTCGCATGGTAACGCGCGGTAAAAACTAAGCCGTGATTGTGATCAATATTGCCTGCGTCGACACTGACGGTCGATCAAGTCTTCGTTCTACAAAGCTAAACTGCTCCAGTTAACTGGAACATCTCATATCTGTTCACATCCATTAGCTGACGACCTTCTAGAGCTGGGTTACTCGCCTCTTCAGTAAAACCTTTCCTTTCACTCACCTCTGGGAACGAACTTGTTGAAGACACACTGTACATACTTACTTTCTTACTTATTCACTTTGTAGTATAGTAAACTAGCTATTATACTTATCAAACTAAAGCCCCCCGCGCGCCGAATTACACAGCTTAGTCCTACACGCACTGATGATCTTAGTTTATTGACGGTGTAATCTGTGCTCGTTGTCTGGGCCGTAGATGTTTCACTCCGTTGAAATGCGAGAGTACTAAAGTGCTAGTGGCGCCAATCCTGCTGGTAATCTGTGCGCTATTCATATAAGCTTACGCCGTAGATTTGCTGGGCAGGTCGGTCGTAATTCGTCGTTAGTAGGGACCGTACGCGATGAGCTCGCTCGGGCTTGGTCTAGTTACTCACCGACGACGTTGGACCGCGACGGGGCACTGGCGGCGTCTTGTCGCGGTGTTGCCCGCTCGATGGCCTGCCTCTGGCCGGGGATCGGTCGTCGGCTGCCGTGACCTCGTCGACGAACCAGTTCGACGAATTCCCGACGTCGACCGACGTCGTTTGTGGCCGTCAGTGCGTACGATCGGAAATGTCGAGCTGCGACGCGTTTTATAGTCATGGACGACTCGCTTCGATTGATCGCCTTTAGTTCCTGCCAGCCACAGACAACACAGACACACAAGTATCACAGCTTGATGTAAATAATAATAATAATAATAATAAACGACAATTTGTAAGGCGCCGTAACATGTCAGTAGACATTACAAGGGCGCCTTACAGACAAAGTGGGAACGTAGTTCGTTACAGCTCAACTGAGACTAAA
>Ga0056114_1000429_pt1 | contig 14435 bp, 3 predicted proteins | sample WorMetHERISLAND1_FD_77005 | JGI IMG/M metagenome (GOLD analysis project Ga0056114, IMG submission 77005) | Marine gutless worms symbiont microbial communities from Max Planck institute for Marine Microbiology, Germany - Olavius loisae HERON... ...
AATTCCAACCTATGTGATCACAATTCACCAACGTTACAGACAGACAGACGGACGGACGGACAGACAGACAGACGACATGCGATCGCAATACCGCGCTTTGCACTAAAGTGCATCGCGCGGTAAAAACCATCGTGCAGCAGAACAGAATCGTCCAACCGCAACAGAAATCCTTTGGAACAAAAACAGAGAAGGTCGAACATCACCGGTCGTCTCCACCAATCCCCGACTAAGAACTCAGCAAGAACTCAACACTAGCTCAAGAATCGAAGAGCTTCTCTCTTGATGGGGTCATTGCCGTTATTGTTGTTGATATTATTATTATTTATTATTATTCTTATTAATTGTGCTGTACAGAGAAGGACATTTCCGAAGAGCGAATGGCAAGACGTCTTGCGATTGGCAGAAAGTACCCGGTGCGACAGGACAAGTCGGTGTCGGGTGATCTGCAGAAGTTGAAAGGCAGATTGACAGCTGCTAAGGCGGAAATTTCTTCCATCAAAGCAGGTGTGGTGAGTGTTACGTCGCCCGCTAAACACACTCCAGCAGGACCACCGCCACGCGCGACTGCCGCGCCTCCACCGCCTAAACCGAAACAGCTTCAACTTCACCCCACCAAGCCACTGCCTCACCGACTACCAGTATACTCGCTCCGCCAGGAACCACCAGTCAGGAAACCAGTTGACAAGAAGAGTTCGGGTCCTGGAGGAAAGGAGAGAAAAACTGGAGCGGAAACGAGACGGCTGGTAACGAAACCGGAATTACCGAAAGACGACACTCGCCTTAAGCGTCAGAAGTCTAGCGCCGAGAAGACGCAAGTGACGTCTCGAACAGCGCGTCTTGCGCAGCCGAAGAAACCTGTAAATAAGCCTGCACATCCCCAGCAGCAGCAGGGACGGGTTCCACTTGCCAAGACTTCACCCAAAATGCCAGTGATTCGGCGTCCCGCTGCACCGCAGGCCAACCCCGACGCGGCACCTCGCCGGCCTGCCGTCAAGAAAGATCAGGCGAAGGACAAGAGTTCATTTCCGTCAGACGTCGACGAAGAGTACACGATGAAGAAGTTCATGGAACAGCGTGACTCGCTGACGACTGTTCTAACGCTGTCCGACAAAGCCAGCGTCGGCGCCACCGACCGTTTCGTCAGTAACCTGGCCAATATTTTGACACTCGCAGGCGCTGACGATCTTGTACAAGAATACACCGACCTGACCATCGACAAAGTTTTGTGCGACAAAAGTGGCGTTGGAGTCATCTGTTCAAAACCACCACAAACGACCGCGAAGCTGTTAGATCTCAAAGTCACAGTTGACGAGCCTAAACAGCATGACCATATCGGCAACGAGGACACCAAGATCAAGGATAATGCTAGTCATGCTGGTCACTGTTCTGGCATGTCTGCCCAGCTTGAACAGCCCGACAAGGAACAGTTAGATGTTGTCAGTGTTGCTGTTTCGAAAGAGGATAAACTTCAGATAGCGGTGAACGCTGCCAATCAGCTTGAAGATAAAAGTGTGAGCGTTCGTTCAAGAGACTTGGAGGACTCAGTAATTTCAGACACGAAGACCGAGAACGCGACTGAAGTGCTGTCGGAAGCGAAAAGCGAGAAAGCGTGTGAAAGCAAGATAAGCGAAGGTGCAATGTCGATACAAAACAGCGACAATCATGAGAACGACTCAGCGGAGATAGGATTAGGCGAACTCCAGAAAGACACATTTAGGCATGAAGTACATCATGATGATGCGAAAAAGGAGGAAAAGAAAGCCGAGGCCGAGATGGAAAGAGTTTTGGAAAGAGAGGAAGACCGAGTTTCATCAGCATCAGCAAGCTTGTACGACGACCGTCGAACATCGGAAGATGAAGACGAGTACAGCGAAGTCGCGATACGAGATGTTTCATCGACTGAAGTTGCGCCGAGCCCTCTTAGTGACAAAGATCCAGAGCTGGCAGCGCTGTCGGCCACGTCCACAGTGTCCGAACGCGACCGCGCCAGCCCTGGTACACTATCTAGCTCCTCATCGGGTGTTGTAGATACCGGCAATGGTAAGGGCACGCCAAAGTTCGCAGGTGAGATGGTGAAAGTGGTCGACAAAGACAGTAGACAGCAGATAGTCGTAGACGTGCGAGAGACGGAACGAGAAAGACAGACAGAATCACAGGCAGCACAGAGTGAAGATGCGGTGGGAACCACAAGGGAGGGGCCACCGTCGGCCAGAGTGGCATCCTCGCCGTCAGTGAAATCAGGACACAACATCCCTTCCTCAAACATCGATGGCTTCAACACCGACTACAGTCTGGACGAAGGGCCACTACGAGACAACGAGGACGACGAAGAAGAACGAAGCTGGAGTGGTTCCGACCTCGAGTATGAGTATGAATTAATGCGACTGAAGTCGGCGTCTTTCGAGCAGGAAACACTCAAGGTTGATCCAGCCATCCAGGTAGGAAATTCAGTTGATTACGACGATAACAATTTGGCCGTAAAGACAGGTTACCAGGTGAGGACATCTCCCGCTCTCAAGAATAAGGAATTGAAACGGGAGGCAGAGGAAAAGAACGTGAGCGCATCTGATGAAGATGGCGATGAGCGTCATCGAAGCGACATAACGTCACGTGAAGTTACCAAGGTGTTGACGGAAGACGCAGTTGCCGAGGACGACAGTGGATCCATCGCCGACGAACAGGTCACCAGCGACACGGTAAAACGAGAACTGATCAATGCCGAACCCGACACCACCGACGACGACGAATTCTACGGCATTCCGGTCCTCACTCCGTTGGACGTCGATGAAGGACCTGACCAGGCGCTGCGAGGTGAGGGTCCATCAGTGTACCAGGATGAACACCCGGCTAGATTCTATCCGCTAGGCGAAGACGGCTTGCCAGATTTCGCCGCAGCATACTCACGGGGACTTGATCACCGTATGGAAGACAGGTATGATGGCGGGAAACTTTCGGCAACGGAGAAGTCTGCAGCAAACGATCACGGACAACTGTTTCACGAGCCGGAGCACAGCTCAGTGAGCGGTATGCAACGAACAAGAGACGAAGTGTCCTCCCCCTTTTACGAATCAGCACAGTCAGATGATAGCGACGAAGATGCTGCGTACCCTCCGTCTTCAGAAACTCATCTGCTGCAGTCCGACTTACCTGAAGCGATGTCCGCTCACGCCGAAAACCGGCAACAGAGCAAACGGATCTCAATGAAGTCCGAAGCGAGACCAACAGACGAAGTCGAGATCGCTGTCTACGCGGTGCCAGGTTCTCCCGATTACAACACACCCATCTACGACCACCTTCAGGACACCGCATAGATCAAACGTAGGCGATTTAAGCTACCGATACTTTAGTTCCCTTTCTCGTTTTTTTAACTGTTTGAAACTTCGAAAACAACAGTTTTACGAGTTTTCATATTACTTTTATGTTTTAATGAATTAATCAAAATAACCACAGAATAATAACTCCAGAAGTTCGTAGCAAATCGCCAATCCGCTGGTTGCACCTTTGTAGTAATATTTACGATTGAAAGTATTATGACAAAAATACCTTTTACGTCAAATATCGCGTGATTTGAATTAATGTTTAATGAGAATTTCTATTCACAGTATTATACGAATAAACTAAATCACTGACATTATGTCGAAAAATACATCTGCAGATGGTGGTTGAAAAAAGACGATATTATCTACCTTATCACACCGGAAGAGATTGTGAGAACTTTTTAGATGTTAATTGCTGCTGTTTGAAAGTGTTGTAAACGTGTTCTATTTATGACTCCTTATCATAGTGTTCTGTTTAATTTAATGTTTTGCAAGTTCAATTTCGTTCAGTTTCGTTAGATGAATTAACTCGTATGTGCCGTGTGAGGCTGCTCGAAGCGCCGAATGCCAGTAATTTGTTTACTCATTTGGACATTTTCTAGGTTTGACCGGTAGATGTAAAAAGTTTTTTATTTTTAATAAAATGCGTTATGAACGTTTAAAAATTTTTCCTGTCCTTTTGTCACAATTGTCATGATAAAGTGTTGGCAAGACAGTTACAAGTAGACCTATAGAAAGTTTACGGCAATATCAAGTGTACTTGTATTTAGCGTTCATCATACTGCTTTCTTGATCGATTAACCATTCTATTCCATCTATTTAAATCAGGCCACAAGACAAACACAAACCCACAGTACAAAAAAGTTGTTTTACATTTCTAACGTTATTTATTTTAATCTGAACGATCATTTTTACTTTGACCGATAGTGATGAAATTTGGTATGCCATGCCATATTTTACCTCAAATCCAACATCTGCTGAGAAAAATATTTTAGCCTAATGCATGGTGGCATGAAGCTTCTGACAGTTCTTTTCAGGAGATGTTCACAAGTTACTACCGTACATTCTTTTGGTGAGCACCGTTTGAGATATCGCCAAGTGTGGTAGGTCCTGCTGTTTATCTACATCCTGCTTTAGAAACCACACAAACGTTAGGTAAATCGAGGCCGCTAGACGATAACTCGCGGGCAATAACTCATACAGACGAGCTGTTCGGAAAGTGGTGCTGTGACGCTAGGTAACCACTAGGCCTGCTTCAGAGGCTATTATACACTGTGTTCAGAAAAAAACACCCACTCACGAACGACTGATAATTAACAATAATCCGCTATTTAATATACGTCAACAAGAATATTACTGTGTCACTGATGAGTTGAAATGTCATAACTTGTACTCAAAATATCCGCCTTTTTCTTTGACACAAGTGTGGATTCGCATGAGTCACCCACGACATTCAGTTGCTGTAACCTTATCTCGCATCAGTGGTGATCGAACTTATCTGCATGGTTTATGAACGAAAAGTTGTTTAATGTTAAATCGTCTTAAATTCCACCAAACAATACACGGTACGACCACGTCTATGCACCAGCATGTACCCTGTACTCGCAAAAATGATACCCTGGGCTCCTGATGGCTTATTGAGTGTTGTAAACTCGCTCCAACTTTAGCCAGACAAATGTGACGTCATAATGACGTCATCGGCCGCAATGAATATCTAATTTCTACATTGTCAGAATCTACCGTTCCTTAGGTATATTTACTGCAATTTTTGTTTAAATCCACTTAATCTGACATATCAGAGATATGAAAGAAAATGTGAGTGGGTGTTTTTTTCTGAACACAGTGTATATAACACATAATACTGATATGACTGATAAAGTAATTTGGTCTCATGAATTAATCAATTCGTACGACTTTGACGGAGCACGTCTGCGTCTTAAAACGGACGACCAAAAGTTTATCCGCGGATCGATGCCCTACAAACGTGGCGTCGTCACATCTCCTGTAACAACTTTTCTGCCATGTTGCTGTCGAACTTTTGACCAAGACTTTGCACAGATAGCGACAGCAAACTTTAAGAAGCATCACTCATCAAACAGCGTCACGCGCTTCGGTAGACGGCTTCGTTAGCGATACACAGCCAGTAGCGACGTTGTCCGGACCCTGGTGTCGATCTTCGACTGTGTCGACTAGGCCTACCTGGGCCTTCGACGTCGATCGCAAAGTTTTTATCAAGTCTAAAGACACGCAGGTACTTGCTGGCGCAGTCCGCGCGATATCGGCTGTCGTTGGTTGTTTGAAAGTTACGAAAGATCGCTGTGATCTTTGTGACGTCCGATTGTTTCTAGTCGTCGTTTCAGCAGCAAATCCACCGGAAACGTAGCTGGCTAAGCTATCGTACGTTTGTAATCCTTCGCCACCCCCAAGCGAGCGACCGGGAAGCTCTAGTTCGGCCGAAATTCGATAGTTGTCGGCAGCGACTCTGTCTTCGGCCACCGGACTGTCAATATCAGCGCCGCTCGACAGTGGCTGGGCGGCGACGAAATGCACGTGTTGTTGGTGGTACGGACACAGGTCTTCTAGCGGAATAACATTCTGCTCGTCCAACACGGAACATTTGTGGTCACCAATGACTGCTGAAGCACACCTCAACAGAGTCGTCGATCCGCCGTACTTGTCCGAGTAATCATGACTACTGAGCAGGTGTCCGTCCGCCTGGCAATGCCTCGCTGATGCGTTGGCGTGCTTACTCCTTAACACACACAAACAAAGCAAACAAACACCATTCGCCAACAAGTCATTGTTTTCGTCTGGTCTAACAGCGGCTTTGCAACACTGCAAGGATGTGCTAGACTACGTTATGAATAATCTGTCTGAAGACAACTAATAGGCCTACATCAGAAACAAATAGCTTTAAACTCTCTGGGCACAACTGTATTATCCAACGCTACTTTCATGTTTTGTTTCAGTACGCGCACGTTTTCATAATAAACTTTCTTGTAGGAGCTATTACGAGACACTATATACAGTAGTCTTTTTTGTGATTTACACATCACTAAGTAATATTATAGGCCACTGTTATTCTGTGACGATGTGATAACGGTGACGATAATGACCATTAGTACCAGAAAAGGCCAGACCTTAGGCCCATGACACACGAACCAGAAGCCGGCGCCTTAACCCTTTAAAGCCTACTGTTGCCATATGGGTACAGCTATAAAGCATTCTGTGCCGGATGTCAAAAATTACAAATGACGGCTTAACCCGGTCTGGCACAGGATGCTTTATAGCTGTACCCATATGGCAACAGTAGGCTTTAAAGGGTTAAATCGACTCTTTTTCCATTGTCGGTTTTCAGCACCGGTTTTCGTTGCATGTGCGTCGTGCATGCCACTTCCTGGCTTGGAACAGAACAGTGTTCTAATCGGTATAGGAATCTGACCGCCAGAGATTTTCACGCCACATGTCGCAGAAATCGACCCCGTCGCCCGTATGACCTGTACTGTGTTGGTGGAGACGTTAAACCGTGCTCAAACAAAAGCAGAAATCGACGCCAGAAAAATGGAATCGATTTATGGCGCCGGTTTCTGTCATCGGCCGATCTGTGAACTGGTGTTTTGCGCATTACATGACGATTGAATTCAACTAAAAATTAACCTTTTGACGCCTACTGTTGTCATATGGATACAGCTATAAAGCGTCCTGTGCCATACCGGATTAAGCCGTCATTTGTAATTTTTGACATCCGGGCACTCTGCCGCTCAGGGCTGAGCGTCAGAGTGTCCGGATGTCAAAAATTACAACTGACGGCTCAACCCGGTCTGGTACAGGATGCATTATAGCTGTATCCATATGGCAACAGTGGGCGTCAAAGGGTTAAGCCTGCTTAAACCTGGTCGACTAGAGACCGTTGAGAGGCAGACAGAAGAGCTGACCTTTTGAAGCAGAAGAGGATAGAGAACAGTACAATGACACCAACTGATACTCCGAGAGCCACACCCACGCCCGTCACCAGCAGAAGCCCTGAACAGTTACATCAATACGATACGATATGATACGGTACGCTAAGAGAGTTTTAAAGTGAACTGAAAAGCTGAGTGTGGTCAGCTTAATCTAGTACGCGCAACCAAAAACAAAATACAAAAAACTAAAACTAACAAACGTCAGTGCCTCTACACAGTAGAACCTAAGTCCGGTCCCGCTGGGTTTACACTAAGATCAAGACCATCACTACTGGAATAGAACTGCGTATACAGTACAACCGTTACGTCTGAGTAAAACAGCACGATGTAGGCTAGATAGCCATCCGTGACTGCCGGTAAGAAACGGAATTACCTATAATGACGTCATCCTTTTTGGAGCTACCCTCAGCTTTTTAGCGAACGTTAAAATATCGTAAAAACTCTAAAACAGTAAAACAGTACTGTCACGTCCACCCCCTGGTCGTGGTCCATGCTCCGGCTAGCTGTGGTCGTGGGTTGGAGGGTGACGGACGATCGGTTCTACAATTGACGCGCCGTCGTCGATAAAGACACTCAAACTCGTGGGAGATCGTTTTAAGCGATTTTCGATGGAATATATACAGAAATTCAGTCCTTTTAAGCCACACTTCTCAACTACAGGGCTGGACTGCCGCGACAGTACGTCTTCACAAGAAGTACTAGTTCCACATCTGAATTCTGAAACCAACTAAAATGGCTGACAACAACCGCGCGTATAGGCCTACTAAGCTAATAAAACGGTATAAACAGCTGACAACTTGTAGCTGAACGAAAAAGTTGTTAAACGATAATTATAGCTAGAACTGTACAACATAACTGCCCTATTCCATTTCCATCATCAATGACAGCCAGGCCTATTTAACTCGAGTAATTAATAATTACCTTGAGTAAAGGTTGGCGCATAGTCTGTCTTCTGACCAGAACTGGTTGGCAAAACTGCAAAGTACATGGTCAACAAGATTTAACCTTCTTTGGTAGAAACGTGTTGACTTTATTTTTATATTTTTATTCAACTTTTCACTAGAACATTGACAACGATTAGGCCTACGCAGGTACGTATATTTACACCGATATAAATTTACTCTGTTGCGAAAACGTTTATCATCGGTATACCAGAGTATAATCTTATAGGCCACTGACATTTAGATTCGCGGTTACATTTACACTGACATTGTTATTGCGTATTTTGTATTTTAATCCGCAAAGCAGGTTTTCTCCTTTTCCTGTTTATACACATTTCTAATCATTCATTTTTCAACAACATTAAAGTAAGCCGTCGATACCAAAGACTTATCTGTTCTCCCCACGAACCACGCGATCCAGCAATGCCACTGAATATCAAACCGTACTATCCGCGCCTACGATATGTTATGGCGCGCTACAAATGCTGTTTACTGACTTTACTTACTCTTAATCCCTACATACAAAACAATTAGCAGTATAGAGATTTCTTGGAAAATATCGCAGATGATTCGGTAGAATGTTTTAGTTTTTTTTCAGTTTTCGCAACATTTTCAATTTTTTTTATATTATAATCTGTACGTTTTACATCTATCAGTAATCAGTATCAGTTTTAATTATTACAATATTACAATACTATTACAATATAATGAGACAAATCATACAAAACATAGATAGAACTGGAGAATCGAATAGAGGATATATTACGTGTATAGCGCATATCAAATGAAGTCAAAAACAGCTCAACAGAAGACCAATCAATAAAATATCATTTACTAATGTACCATACTATATCATCGACAAAACAATTCAGGGCTTGTCTGTCTTCTTAACTGCACGGCACATGATGGTTTTCAAGGTATAGAAATGATCAGAGAACTGTTACGTACACTGGGCGTTCAACCACTTCAACGCTACGCTTCATTATCATTAGTCGTATTGCGTGTCTCAGTAGGCTGTCCGCGCAACATCTATGGAGAATATTAGCGGAAAAGAAACCAAGATTAGAAAGCGGGATAAAGACTGGCGAAAACGAGAGCTGATCGACCTCTGGAGCACGCGGACAGCTCTCCTTTCCACTCGGTGTCCAAGCAGGTAACGTAGAACGTCTCGCCGGTCTGATTACACTTGACTATCGCTGTGTCACCGTGTCGTCGAACCCACGTGTCATCGTCAGATTCAATGTCCGCACAGCCTACCACTGCACAGTCAAGCACTTTACCTGTAGTCAAATAGGCCATCGCTGACTTATATAAAATTAATTTCCTGTAAATCTTCCTCGATTTGTACTACACTGTGTCCAAAAAACATGTGACTACATTTTATACAATAACTTTAACAATAAGTGTCCGATTACAATAATCTTTGTTATGAACACTTGTTGTGAGCCTGTCTGTCAGATACTTGGATTGAAAGAACTTATGTGTAAATAAAATATTGTTTAACGTTGTTTATTCATAAAACAATATGTTGCTTACGGCTAAATTTGTCATTTTTTGTGTTCCGTGATTTCCCAAGGTAAGGCAGCTGAGGTGGTAAATAAAACTATCTTTCGCTGACGCCTAGACTGACTACTGACTATGCCAAAAATTATTGTAATCGGACGCTTACTGTTTAAGTTATTCTAGAAAATGTAGTCTCAAATGTTTATGGGACACAGTGTAGTAGAGATCAGACAATAGACTTAGTATACAGTGTTTGTGACTTGACTAACTTGCTTGGTATCTTGTCAAGGACCTCAGACTATAGGGGCAGGGCTCTAGGCTAAACGATCCTCCAAGGACGGAACTTAGCTGCCATTTAGTTTTCATGCATTACGAGATATACTCTTCTAGCACGCTATCATGGTGAGAATCCAATACTTGAGAGGGGATGGGAATTCAGTTCACCCGTTCATCCCTCGAGCGAACTGTCATAAATTGACGAAGAGGAATAACACATGAGCTATCTAAACTAGACAATAGCCTGCGATCAGACTAAACCACGCACTTGACTCTGGCCGCCATTATGATTTCACACGCTTCAACTAACTGTTTCGTCCTCATTAGGACTCGTCAATGGTATATAAGCATTACTCCTGCCCGGGGAGGTGTGCCAAGCCTCCCAATGTTAAGAAACAATGTTATGTTAATGTTTATTAACATTATTTATTAATGTTTATGGAAAATGTTAATGAACAAATAAAGAATTTATTAATAAACCACATAGGTAATATGGTGAGTATGTTTAAACTAAGTGGTCTTTTGGTACCGTTTCTCATTTTGCCCATTCCCCATAATATTCAACAGTCTTTGATAGTATATCGAACTGGTTGAGACATACCCTGATAGCTTAGGATGAACGCGGCCGGCGCTGCTGGCGTGAACGAGGCGTATCTGGAGCTGGAGCGGACGTAGACGGTCACGTGATTTCCGGCGGAAGTGTAGAGATGTCGCTCTCGTCGCCTGTCGTTGCAGACAGCGACCTCTAGCGTTCGATTTGCTTCAGCGATCATTAGCCGCTGAACGGCACATTTGGTCGTCACACGATGCTGATTATGACTCTCACGCTATAAGAGTCAAACGCATCACAACACAACACGGTAGCCAGTCGTAGATCACACTGGTCGGCGTCGCTATTTCCACGAACCAGTTAATTTTTTGCGGAGTTTGAGTGTTAAAGCTCTAAACTACTGATTAGATCTGAGAAAGTAAGGTGGCTGAAACAGTTACGCAGGGTAGGCCTACCAATAATTTACGGTGAGCCTCAGCGTTTAATGTTTTTACAGGCAAATCACAGTCAGCCGGTATTGTATTGTATTGTACTATTGAATGCGTGCCTCAACTCACTCATCAATGTAATATACAAGTGGGCTTTGTAGTTTCACGGTTCACGTAACATCATACGCCACCCATCGTGCCAACTGGAAACCTTTATAACAAGCATGTGCGACATGCGGCCCCACTGGACAACTATAGATTATCACAAAAAGCATCTGCGCTAGTAAAGTACCTAAAATGTATTCGACGATATGTGTAAAACGCGCCGATGATCAGTTTGGTTTTGGATTGACGGAAAACGATCCACTTTTGAAGAAGATATGCGTGAAAAACAATTTTTACATTTTCGTTCCCAGTGACCTTGACCTTCGATCTTTAAACCTCAAATTTGCTCTAATAGTTACTGTTGTTCACCGCTATGTTTTCACTGAATTACAAGTTTCTATGACTTTCGTATTTCGAGAAAATCGGAGTTATGGCACGGACGGACACACAGGTGCAACACTTAATGCGTTTCCAAGGGAGGAGGACCATATAATAAATCTGACCAACGCCTGTAGATTCAACATTTGACGTAGTTGCATAACTTTCAATTTTTGTGGCTGGTTGGCGGAGTTATATCATTTTCGACAAATTTCCGTACATTTACGAAATCTTGTCACTACTGGACATAACAGTAAATTTTCCACCACATATTAAATGTGACGCCCTTGTGAAATACAAAATATCAAAAACGTATTTCAAGAAATCAACAGTTCTATCTCGACAGAGTGTAAAAATTATAACAAAGAAATACTGGGCATGATTAATTATCAGTCTGTGCAGTCAAAATCTGGCAGGTAGCCTAGGCCTATGTAAAAGAACAGCGTTGAAACGCTGCACCGTCACCGAATATTGCTGCAACAGAAAAATGACCTCGCCAGAGAACTCAGCAATATTATTGCCAAGGTTAGAAATCAGCTGATGAAATAAAGAACTAAACACGCCCGGGTTTTCGATAGCAATGGACTCGAGTCGAGAGCGTGTTATTATCAATATTATTGTTATTACCGGTGGGGCCGGCTGTTGACGGTCGAGGTTGTAGATTGTAAGGTTGATGCGCTGGCCAGGCCGGGCACGTATTAACCACGGGCAGCTCGTGGTCCCAGCACCCGGCCCTGATGGTGCCACCTTGGTCCGTTTCGGCATCAGATAACCAGACTGCGCTGTGACCGGAAGACCGCCGTAGAGTGCGCATGAGTGACGGTTGGTGCCGACAACTGCGATGCAATACCATGCAGCGCAATATTCACTTTGTTATAAAACGGCATCACGCGACACAAAACACTAGCTGCGAACATACATGTATAACCACACTCAATAGCACTCAACAACAGAACACAAGAACGCAGGACTTAAATATGAAAATAAAAACGGAATACGGGGCCCGCACCGTTGGTGGGAGATGGGGGTCGACGGGCGACCCGTAACTTTTCGCCTAGGTATGTATGTTCGGGAATCCTATGGTAATCGTAACTCGAGCGTAGAGACTGCGAATGACAAAAATTTAGGCTATGGAAGGAGTTGAGATCATCCCCTTGGAGTGGAAATGGATGTGACCCAATGGGAACCTTCCCATGGCTCTGATGTGTTATTGTGCTAAATTTGGTAGTTCTGCTGTAAAGTCATCCAGGCGAATTTTCTGTCGAAAAATGTGCTCCTTTCCCACGGTCGGGGGCCGGCTACCCAAGAAGGTAATCCCACCAGTCCACCATTGTATTAGCTCGTTATTATGTTGTTATATATACTTATGCTCTATTGGGCAAACAAATTCTATATCTCTCTCTGATGACCTACAGTTTTATCAAAATACATCAGGAATTTTTCGAGTTATTCGCACAAAGACCAGAAACATTCGCCTACATGTACAACGAAGCTGTCGGGGGTAATTATTACAAACGACAAACGGAATCGAAATGTGATGTGCAGGGTCTGCCTGAACATCACACACCACCACAGAACAACCGGAAACCACAGCACATTACCAGAACCACCATATTATGTCATAATACTGAATTTAGTTTTATTTTTTATAATGTTTTATTTTCTATTTTATTTTTGCAGAGTCGTGTTAGCCTACGTTTTATGTAAATTTTACAGTTTATAACACATTTTGTGTTAACTTTGGTTTTTTTTTATTTATTTGCTCCTTTATGAAATAAAGATAATGAAATAAAAAACAATATAAAGAATATAATAGCAATTGCGATCTCTACGGCCCCACCACGATCACTTACACTAACCCGAACCATATCTACAGACTACATGTAAATAAGTATGTAGTTTCTTTATTATCATAAGACCTGGCCCTCTTGGATCCACAACCGTACGCCTGTACACGGAAATTTAATAATAATTAATTTGAAATGACACATTTTGGTCACAGTGTGGTGGTGTGCGGTCTCCAGGCATGACATGTACACACGCAGAATCGGAGGGGGGTGTTCAGGTGGTGAGTAAAAGGGGGATGATACTATGATCTGCTGCCGGCGTTTCACATAGTCATAGGATTATCGATAATCCTGATACCGCTATGTAATGTTCGTCATGCGTTTGGTGTTTTTTTCGCCGAAACATCAAATAGTTTTGCGTGATGCGGCGACAGATTATACGGTGTTTACAGCTCACGATCGATAAGACGTTGCTCGAAAAAAGATTACTGATGATGATGCCAATTATTATTCATAAAAATTACTTAAAACACGCGATGAAGATATAGTCACGCTATGGCATGACACAGTCTAAAGAGATTGGAAGCAAGCAAACAACTTGGATGTTGCAGAGAATCCGCACGCGCTCGGTTGTTTTGCAAATGTAAGTCTAGGCCTACACAGTGTCTTTATGCAGTACACACTAATTGTTCCTTTCTGCTCTCATCATTCTTGGATGATCCGGAGCGATCTTGAGTCACCTTTTTCAAAGTCACAAAGACTCTATTACGATTTTCTGTTTAAAGGATGTTTTGTGAATACCGCATGCATCAGTTGGTAATGTTAATAATGTAGGCACATGCTATAACAGTGCCTAATGCCTTATAGAATTAATGCGTAACAACACTGGTCAGAATCATATCACGTGAGAACTACAACAACTAGGGAAACAGCAAACACCTCACAAAAACTAGTGTTTCATGAGGACAACTTTTTATAGCCACAACCACCCATGTGTCTCTATCCCACCTCGTCACGGCCCAATCCGTCTCCACCCCACCCCACCCCATCCCCGTGTTAATTTTTCTGCAGCTCAGTCGATGCTTGCGATACACATTGCGATTTCCCTCGCAATAACGAAGAGGCACGTTTCTATAACTAATTAAATGTAAAAAAACTTATCAGTTTACAACACGGTGTAAGAGCGAT
>Ga0056114_1000430_pt1 | contig 14434 bp, 12 predicted proteins | sample WorMetHERISLAND1_FD_77005 | JGI IMG/M metagenome (GOLD analysis project Ga0056114, IMG submission 77005) | Marine gutless worms symbiont microbial communities from Max Planck institute for Marine Microbiology, Germany - Olavius loisae HERON... ...
CCAAGTATATAATGACCTTTTTTATAGCAGTCTTTCATGACCTGAAAGGGTGGAATGTAGCCTAACGCCTTTTGGGAAATGTGTTGATTGTAGACCTGGACGTAGCATTTGCTGGTATCGGCCGGGTGCTCGGCAGAGTCGAAGCGGGCAGCCCGTGGCGCGGGATAGCGAGGTTTGAAGTTCGAAACGCTGTGGCGGCGCAGACACCGGTCCAAGCCCGAGTAGGGCACCTCCTCCATCGTGGGTCACCGCAGCAGGTCATCCATGGATAACAATAAGGGTCTTACGCGACGCTTCCACCACACTGAGGGTTGTATGGGGCCGTTGTGGGCGGTGCGAAGTATCTTCCGTCTCCTCGCGTTGATGTCATTTCGCATTCGTGCATTCCGGGAGAGTTGGATGTTCATGATGGGTGTCGACTTTACTCTAGGGATCATGGCAAGCTGGCGAGCAGCTCATACCCTACTGATCCGCTCCCTGACTACCCTTGCCTTTCCCTCTGCGTCCTTCCCCTGCGTACAACTGCATAACCTCTCTCACCTACAACAGGGGATGGCTTCTTCCTTAGTATATAACTACACGGGACCTAACACTTAATCTGACTATTTATTCCCCTTCGTAGGCGAAATATATGCTTGGAGGTGCCCATTCAGAAGTTTTGGAGGAGGCCCCTGACTACCCAATCAGGATATAATAACTCTATTTATTAAGACATACCTGCAGTGATTGGAATGAAGAGATGCGCCGAATACTTTGGGATCGCAGACCACCAGCGTATAAAAAGCCACGCTCCCCAGCGACTACTGAAGGCGTATCAAGCCGTGATTCTAGATAAGTAACACCGCCCCGTAGGTAAAGAAACGTGAGAAATAGCCCGTGTTGAGTGATGGAATAATACCTGACGCCAACATTTAGCACGCTTCGTACGTAGGGCCTTATCCTTCTCAAAATACCAGATTAAATAACACAGTGGTATAAGTAAGCGTTTTCCATATTTGATCTCTTATATGGGAACGGCCATTCCATTATATCAAGATGGCCTTTTAGATAGGCTTCTTCCATCTGTCACGCACCATGATTATATATTGATTCTAGAAGGAAGGAGGGGCTGGGCCTGATTTCTGCTACACTCGCGACATACTACGGTGCCCGCGCATCGACCTCAAAGGAATCCCTCCTCAATATCATGAAGTACGAGTATAACCTGATCCCCAATATTTTTTAGTGAAGCAAATTATACTGCCTACCCAAAATCTGTTGAATCAGTGGGTTATTCTGTAATGTGACAAAGGTGTGTGGGTTGAGGTGAGAAAGGAACCCAAACAAGAGAAAACTAAGAATCACACCAGACACTATGAGATGGTAAAAACGGTAGGGAATCGAACGAGCTAGCGGTTAGCGGTTGAAAACAACAATGCTGTCCCGTAGCTCCACTTATAAGATACCGGATTATTCTTCCTATACTCAATCGGAGCTTGGAAATTCCACGGCTAGGAGGGGCAAAGGCGCGCTGCATCAGCAGCGTGCCATTCTTATCATCGATGGGTATCTGTCCAGCATCAAAATTAACTGACCCTGGCCCTTCTCTCAAGAACTAGAGGGAAGTACCTGCTGGCCCGGATAAAGGAGACGAATGGAAAAGCACATTGGAATTGTGGTATATAGTGCCGAAGGTGCTGCACTTTATTACAGCACTCTCTTGTTCAGAGTGCACCTGCTCCTAATCTTTACCGAACTGATAAACGGTGTTCTGACCGATGAATCAAGGCCGCAATTCAATGCGGTGATCTAAGAAATGAACGTGCTGGGAATGCGATGTTGTTGTCCTCGGATGCACAGAGATCCCACTACTCACGATCCGAAAGTAGGAAGTTGAACAATTATGCTGACAGTGGTGACTGAAAGCGATGATATCGGTTCTGAATAATGAAACTATTGCGATAATAGGGAAGAATCATGGCATAATTCCTCCCTCCACTAAATAGGCAAATCTTCAGCCGCATGACCGAGGGGTGAAAAACAGCTTGCCCGAAGCCTAAGAGCTGACTATTCATAGCAGTAAGGGTTGGAGTTTTTCCGTGTAATTATGGGGGGTGTGGGCCACCTCAAAGACGATGAGGAACGACTGTTTTAAGAGGCTTGCTTGCTCTATGTCGGTATGACCGTGTATGGAATGCTTGCTGGTAACAACTTCTGCAGAGAACGAATTCAGCCGAAGATTATCTGCAGTTGCAGTTCAATAGCTTTTCTATTGTCATAGGAAATTCGGCTATCTCGTTCATGGTGCATCACCTCCTAACCTCAGAAAGCCAGCGGCCTGACATCTAAGATACTTTCAGATTCTCCGATCTACGGGGGTATTGCTCTGTGAGATGAGGGGTTCAAGAATCGGGGAACCTAGCCATCTCCCAGAGGCGATCCGGATCCAGCTCCCGCCACCGGTTGACGATCCTACAGAACAGCCTTGCCGTCTGCTCCACGTCATAGATGGCTGTATGTGCCTCACTGCTTTTCCAGCCCAAGCCCGCCACCTGAGCAGCCCGGGCCAGAACTGTCTGCCCGTAGGCAAGCCCCCCCAAGGATACGGTGTCGAAGACACTGAAGGCGTGGAACGGGTTGCGCTTGAAGTTGGTGCGCTCTACGGCGGCCTTGATGAATCCCAGATCGAAGGCAGCATTGTGCCCGGTTAGGATAGCGCGGTTGCACCCGGAAGATTTCAATGCCTTGCGGATAGGAGTGAGGATCCGGGTGAGCGCCTCCTGCTCCGGGACCGCGTCGCGGAACGGATGATCCGGATCGATGCCGTTGAAGGCTAGTGCTCGTGGATCTATCTCGGCACCGATGAACGGCAGTACGTGACAGGACATGGGTGGGGCAGGTACGAGCAGGCCGTCGCCATCCATGTGAATGATACTGGCCGCTATTTCTAGCAGAGCGTGGCACTGGGGGTCGAACCCCCCTGTTTCCACATCCACTACTACTGGCAGGAATCCACGAAACCGCTGTGCAATTGCGGATTTGTTACGCTCGTCCATCATCTCGACATCCTAACTGGGATTGCCGTCATCCCGCTCGCTTCAATACCCAAAAGGCAATCGTGAGGAACGTAAGGGGGGGAATCAGGGTTGCGATAAGGGGGTTCATTCCATACAAGAGCGCGAAATAACTGAACGTGCGGCTGACTAGATAGAAGGCGATACCCACCAACACGCCGAGGAGCATGCGTACCCCGAAACTGCTGACGCGCGCCGAGCCGACAAGAATAGGAATAGATACGAAGATCATGGCCAGAATCAATAAAGGATGGATTACTCTACCCCAGAAAACCACCTCGTAGGGGCGGGAATCCTGACTGTTTGCCGCCATGTACCGGATATATCGCAGTAGTCCCCAGATCGGGAGCACATGGGGTTCGACGACGATAATCTTCAACAATCCCGGGTCCAGCAGTGAATCCCAGTCGGTCTGGACAAGGTGACTAGTCTCGATGCGCCCATTGTCAATCATGCTGCGGGAGATCCCCTGTAGTACCCAACCTCCCCTTACATATCGGGCATGCCCGGCGTGCGTTACCCGGCTCAGACGCTGCTCTTCGTCGAGCTCGTAGACATGGATGTCGCGCAGCTGGGCGCCGGATGGGATCTCCTGAATAAAGATATATGCACTCCCATCCCGGGCCCAGAATCCATACTCCGATTTAAGGGTAACTTGGCCAGACTGGGCTTCGGAGCGCCATTGCAATGCCTTCTGCTCCGCAATCGGTGCGATCCCCTCGCCTACCGCTACGGCGACCAACGCTAACAGGATCCCCCCCTTGATTGCAGCATAGACGATGTTCCCGATCGATACCCCCGCCGCCCGTATGGCTACCAGCTCCGAGCGACTCGCCAGGGAGCCCAGGCCCACGAGGGCACCGATCAGGGTCGCGATCGGAAATATCTGATAGGTATACCGGGGCATGGTCAAGGACACAAACAACAAGGCATCTGTGAACTTATAGCCGTTCTCTCCCACCCCGTCTATCTCGTCGGCAAGGAGGAAAAACCCCATCAATGGCAGCAGCACCCCCAGGGTCACGAGTGTACCGATGAGGACAGCACCGGCCAGATAGCGATCGAGGATCTTCACGGAGGTGTTAGCCGCAAATCAACACAAATAGACGCAAATCAATGCAACGGGGTGAAGAACCGTCGAAGATGATGAGCCGATTGCAACCGATTCGCGTTTATCTGCGGCAAAGTGGACCTTCTTAAATATCGGCACGCCCCAGCGCCACATTCTGCCGTTAGCGCTAGAATCTTGATAGACTACTCACCAGTGCCTATCTTAAATAATTGCCTCTACCCATTCCGGCTGGCAGGCCCATCCTGATTCTGCCCTCTATAAAATCGATGGAGTAACCATGGAATTCAAGATCAAACACGGCGACCTAGCCGGACAAAAGACCCCCTGTTTGATCCTCGGGGTGTTCGAGGAACATAGGCTTCCCGAACCCGCCGCGACCATCGACAAGGCCAGTGGCAGCCAGCTGAACGACATTCTGCGCAAAGGCGACATGGATGGCGAGACCGGCCGTACCCTGATGCTCTACGGCATACCCGGCGTCAGCTGCGACCGGGTCCTCCTGGTCGGCTGCGGCAAACGCAAGGAATTCAACCGCCGCAGCTATCGCAAGGCCCTGGCAGCGGCGGTGACCCTGCTTAACGACACCCGCATCACCACAGCTCTATGCACCCTGCCGGAACTCATCCCCACAGGCATGACCCACTATCGAACAGTACGCGATGCCGTGACCAGCTGCGCCGACAGCGTCTACTATTATGACCGGACCAAGCAGGAGAGAAAGTCCCCGCGCTTTCCACTTGAGCATTTCGAGCTCTGGGTAGCGGAAAAACAGGACACCCAGACCGCCCAACAGGCGGTCTGCCACGGCGGTGCCATCGCCCGGGGGGTCGCCTTGGCGAAGGACCTGAGCAATCTGCCGGGCAATATCTGCACGCCAACCTACCTGGCGGATAAGGCCATCAATATGGGCAAGGACTACCCTGATCTGCGGGTAGAGGTCCTCGAAGAAAAAGATATGGAAGCGCTCGGTATGGGAGCCCTACTTTCGGTCTCCCGCGGCAGCCGCCAGCCAGCCAAGCTTATCCTGATGGAATATCGGGGCGGCGTGCAAGATGTCAGACCAGTGGTCCTGGTCGGCAAGGGCCTCACTTTCGATGCCGGCGGGATCTCGATCAAGCCTGCCTCCGACATGGACGAGATGAAGTTTGACATGTGCGGTGGGGCGAGCGTCTTCGGGGCCATGCTTAGCGCCCTGGAGCTGGCGCTCCCCCTCAATCTGGTCGGGGTCGTCCCGGCCTCTGAGAACCTGCCTGACGGTGATGCTAACAAACCGGGGGATATCGTCACTAGCCTATCAGGCCAGACCATTGAGATCCTGAACACGGATGCAGAAGGCCGACTCATCCTGTGCGATGCTCTGACCTACTGTGAGCGTTTCGATCCCGCTGTCGTGATCGACATGGCGACCCTCACTGGCGCTTGTGCCGTCGCGCTCGGTAAGCATCCAAGTGGTCTATACACCCAGGATGAGCAGCTGGCGGCGGAGATCCTCGCCGCTGGTGAAGCCGCCGGTGACCGCACCTGGCGCCTGCCTCTATGGGACGACTACCGAGAGGAGCTTGACAGCAATTTCGCCGATATGGCCAATATCGGCAGCAGCCGTTGGGGCGGTGCCATCACTGCTGCCTGTTTCCTCTCGCGTTACACCGAGCAGTACCCCTGGGCACACCTGGACATCGCCGGCGTCGCCTGGCGTAGCGGCAAAAAGAAGGGTGCCACCGGGCGGCCGGTATCACTGCTGACCGAATTTATTCTCAAGCGCAGCGGCCAACTCAAATGACCCGAATCGATTTCTACTCCCTCAAGGAACCGATTCGCGGTGACCGCTTTCTCCTTGCCTGCCACTTGGTGGAGAATATCTACGGGACTGGACAACGTACCTTCATTAAGGTCCCAGACCGCGAACTAGCACGCCATCTCGACCGCTTGCTCTGGACCTTCCGGCAGCAAAGCTTTCTCCCCCATGGGTTGGCGAACGATAGCGACTGCAAACTCACGCCTACCCTGATCGGCTACAGTGGCGACCCAGGGGAAGAAAACCAAGTACTGATCAACCTCTCTTTGGAGATACCTCCCTTCTTCGAACGCTTCGAGCGTCTATGTGAGCTGATCGACCAGGACTCGAACGTGCGCGAAGCCGGTAGGAAACGCTACGTGTATTACCGGGATCAGGGTTACCCCCTGTACCATCATGAGATCCAGCTCTAGCCTACCTAGAGTCGGGGTTGTCCCTGAATGGTACAGGATTGATGTTATAACTGACTAATCAGAAAAATAATCCTGCTGATCTTGCTCCTATTGGCGGTTACATCACGATTATGTCTACATGTTCTGGTAGCCGGATTCATACAGCTCGCTAAACCCCTTGCGCGCGCAGAGCGTCGACCAGGATTTCTTTGTTCTGATAGCGCACGTTCTTGCCTTTGGCGACGAAGATCACCTGCTCGGCGATGTTGCCAGCGTGGTCTCCAATGCTAGCAAGGGCGCGCAGGACGAAGACGACGTCCAATACTTGGCCAACCAGTTGGGCATCTTCGAACACGAAGGTCATGGCATGGCGTATCGCTGCGTCGAAGCCGTCATCCAGCTCGGAACCGTTTTCCAACATCTCCTGTGAGTCTGCTGCTTCTCTATCGGATTGGGGTTCGGCCAGGCCACCTAGCTGGGAGCCAGCATCATACACATCAAGGGCCAAATCTACATCGACCTTGGCGAGGGCATCGAGGCTGCGTTCCAGCAAGCGACGGGCGATCTGGCCGAGGCTGTGGATGTGATGGAGTATTTTCTTCGACGCAGATCCCCGGTTCGTCCGTTCCATGAGCCGGATAGCGCACCAAGCGATCTGTGCAGCCTTGTCCCCTGCCCGCTCCAGATCGCCGGCGACCTTAGACAGGGCGAGGATAAACCGCAGATCGATGGCGGTAGGCTGACGCTTGGCGATGAGGTCGAAGACAGCCTCGTCAATGTCGAGCTCGCAAACGTCGATTTTGCGTTCGTTATCGACAACCTCGCGAGCTAGACCAGTGTCCCCTTCGCCCAGAGTTCTGACGGCCTTGCGCACCTGCTCCACCACCTGCGCGCCCATATTCAAAACCAGATTACGGGCGTCGCCAAGCTCCTTGTCGTATTTGCGGACCGTGTGGCCCTTGGTAACTTCCGTCATACCATTTCCTCCTCCTTTGGAACCGGAAACAATGCCTAACCGCGAATCATATGTCAGGGGTGGTCGATTATTACTGTCCGTACCGACACTAAGGGCTGTTGGCATAATCGTCATGCCAACCGCTAAGGTAAGACAAGATTAGCAGGATTATTTTTTTGAATAATCAATTACAACCGTTTAATCCTGTACTATTAGGAGACGGCACTTTGGAAAATACGGTTCTCATCCATAGTACACATCAACAATCAATGGCCTAGAGTCGTTTCAGAGTCGTTTGATTGGCAAAAATACCTATTTTCCGAGGTACCTTTAAATGTTAACGCGTTTTAGCCATACCTGGCCCCGGCGTTCCGGCAATCCCTGCCGGAATGCCGGGGTGGGGACTGGCAAATTTCACCACTCGAAATTTAGGTCGTGTTGACCTTTAGAAGGTCCACGCAGCAAATCCTACGCTAACCACCTGATTAATTGTTAGGATATGCTGTGTGGATCCACCTGAGCGTTGCAACCATTTAACATCTGGGGAACAATTGGAACAGGGGGCTAGTCGCCCCTGTTGGATGTAAAAAACGCCAGCGGCTCATCCGAATCGGCCGGTGATATAGTCCTCGGTGAGCTTGTGCTGGGGGCTGGTGAAGATTCGGTTGGTCTCACCGACCTCCACTAGATCGCCGAGGTGGAAGTAAGCGGTACGCTGGGACACCCGGGCTGCTTGCTGCATGGAGTGGGTCACGATGGCGATGCTGTAGTTCTCCCGCAGTTCGTCGATCAGCTCTTCAATCTTGGCCGTGGCGATGGGATCTAGGGCCGAGCAGGGCTCGTCCATCAGGATCACCTCGGGAGAAATGGAGATGGTGCGGGCGATGCACAGGCGTTGTTGCTGCCCCCCAGAGAGCCCAGTTCCAGGCTGCTCCAGTCGGTTCTTAACCTCATCCCAGAGCCCCGCCTTGCGCAGGCTTCCCTCCACTAACCCGTCCAGCTCGGCCTTGTTGTTGGTGATACCATGGATGCGCGGTCCGTAGGCAACGTTCTCGTAGATGGATTTAGAGAAGGGATTGGGTTTCTGAAACACCATGCCGATCTGGGTCCGCAGGGTCACCACGTCCAGCTTCTTATCATAGATATCGACACCGTCCAGCTTGATGGTGCCGATAACACGGCAGCCGGGGATCTCGTCGTTCATCCGGTTGAGGCAGCGCAGGAAGGTGGACTTGCCGCAGCCGGAGGGGCCGATCATGGATACCACCTCGCGCTTGCCGATGTCCAGGTTCACATGCTTAATGGCACGCTTTCCCCCGTAATAGACATCGACGCCTCGGCACTCCACACGAGCGTCCCTGACGGTATAGTCGCCGACCGTACCCTCAAACACGCGATCCTGCTCCAGGTTGGAAGCGGTCATGACCCCAGCCACCTCAACAGCCGTACTCATTAATCCTATACCTCGCTCCAGCCCGGCGCCGGGCCAGCACAGATGTTTCTAAATGATCGACAACATTGAACCCGCAAGACTCGGACCAATCTGTAACCGGAAGACTCAGCCACAAGTCAGCGCAAATGTTGCGAATCGATCAAGAACCAGCGATGATTACGCTTGATTTGCAGCAAAAAGTGATTCCCATGTTATCGGTACCTTGATGCCGCTATACATAGGTCATGTTGATATCTAGACTGAGAACGCTTCTGACCCATCAGAGTTAGCTTTTCCGGGCATTCATCGAATTGTATGTAAAATCAAAGCAGTAGTCATAAACGTCAACAGGACCTAGAGGCCTACCAGCGTCGCCCAAATTTCTTACGTAACAAGATCGCGGTTAGGTTCATGGCACTCAGAAAAGCCAGTAATACCATGATGGCCGCCGAGGTCCGTTCCACGAATCCGCGTTCGGGGCTGTCCGCCCACAGGTAGATCTGAACCGGCAGCACCGTCGCCGGGTCCGTTACTCCGCCCGGGGTGTCCACGATGAAGGCGACCATGCCAATCATCAGCAAGGGTGCGGTCTCGCCCAGGGCCTGTGCCATACCGATGATGGTCCCGGTTAACATACCAGGCATAGCTAAGGGTATGACGTGATGGAACCGGGCCTGCAGAGGCGAAGCACCGATGCCCAAGGCGGCCTCTCGGATCGACGGCGGTACGGACTTGAGGGCCGCGCGGCTGGCGATGATGATAGTGGGCAGGGTCATCAGGGTCAGCACCAGAGCACCCACCAGGGGGGTGGAACGCGGCACGCCAAAAAAGTTGATGAAAACAGCCAAGCCTAGCAGACCGAACACAATGGATGGTACGGCAGCTAGGTTGTTGATGTTGACCTCAATGAGATCGGTCCAGCGGTTCTTGGGTGCGAACTCTTCCAGGTAGAGGGCTGCACCCACGGCGATGGGAAAGGAGAACAGCAGGGTCAGCACCAGAGTGTACAAGGAACCCATCAAAGCACTGGCGATACCGGCCAGCTCGGGCTCGCGGGAGGCACCCTTGGTGAAGAAGATGGTATTGAATTTCTTCTCCAACCGACCGTCCGCGACTAGGGTATCCACCCAGCCCAAGGTCCGGTCCTTCACCCGCCGCTCGGACTCGGGTACGGTGCGGTCGATATGCCCTTTAACCAGCATGTCGATGTCATCGTTGGCGAGCAACCAGATATCCGATTCGGTGCCGATTAGTTCGGGATCGTCCATGACCATGTCCCGCAGCTGCTGCGAGGCACCGGGGCTCAGCAACTGATAGAGCGCCAGCTTGTCACGACGGCCCGAAACCTCCGGAAAACGTGCAGTGAGCGCCGCGCGTACCAGCTGCCGGTAATTGGCGTGAGAAAGGGTTTCGCGTTCAGGCGTCCCGGTGGGGTCGATGAGCGCCGGATCGAACCGGATGGGGAGCTGGATATAGGTCTGCTGGAAGGCTGTATAGCCCTTACCGACGATGTCGACGAATAGGATGACCACGAACAACATGCCGAGTATCACCGCCCCTACCCCTAGAAAATAGAAGCGCTTCTCAGCGGCATAGCGCCGCCGAAGGTTGGCGTTGACGATGTCAATGGTGCGCCTGAACGGCACCTCCCCAGGTGCTTCAAAGGCTTGATTATTCATATTGTTCCCGATATTTGCGCACGATATGCAGGGCGATTACATTCAGGATCAGGGTGACGACGAAAAGTGTGAGGCCCAGTGCAAAGGCGGCCAGAGTCTTGGGGCTGTCGAATTCCTGATCCCCAGTCAACAGGGTGACGATCTGGACCGTCACCGTGGTCACTGCCTCCAGCGGATTCCAGGTCAGATTGGCCGACATGCCGGCGGCCATGACCACGATCATGGTCTCACCGATGGCCCGCGATACCGCCAACAGAATACCGCCGACGATGCCGGGCAGGGCTGCGGGAAAGATAACCCTCTTGATCGTTTCGGAGCGGGTCGCGCCCAAGGCATAGGAGCCATCACGCATGGCCTGGGGGACGGCGTTGATCACGTCGTCTGAGAGGGAAGACACGAAGGGAATGGTCATAATCCCCATGACCAAGCCTGCAGCCAGGGCGCTCTCGGAGGCAATCTCGATCCCTGTTGAGGCTCCGAGATCACGGATGAATGGGGCCACCGTGAGCGCGGCGAAGAAGCCGTAGACCACGGTCGGGATGCCAGCCAAAACCTCCAGTACCGGCTTGGTAACGGTCCGCACTTTGGCCGACGCATACTCGGACAGATAGATGGCGACCATGAGGCCGATAGGCACTGCGATTAACATGGCGATCAGGGAGACCAGCAGGGTACCCGTGAACAGGGGTACCACTCCGAAGGCCCCGGAGGCGCCTACCTGGTCTGCCCGCAGCGCGGTTTGGGGGCTCCATTCAGTACTGGTGAAGAACTCCGTCACCGAGACCACCCGGAAGAATAGGATCGACTCGAAGATTACGGACAAGAGGATGCCGAGGGTGGCTAGGATGGCAATCGAGGAGAAGACCACCAGGGTTACCATCAGCGTCGATTCCACCCGGTTACGGGCCCGCAGCTCCGGGTGGATCTGCTTCCAGGCAAGCGCGAGTCCCCCCAGAGCCACGGCCATGACCAGGATCCACACGGTGATAGTGGCTAGGCCCTGCAGGCGCGCGTACTTGTCCGCAGCGGCCCGCAGCACGGGTGTCACCTCGCCCGAAACGATGCTGCCGGTTGCCAGGTTCTTGATGTCATTAAGCAGCAGGTCTTTCTGCCCGGTGGAAAGACTCGCTGTTAGTTTAGACTCTACCAAGCCGGTCACGATGACATCCTGGAACCCGACCCAGAAACCGAACAGCAACAGCGCCGGCAGACCCGCCCACAGGGCAGCATAGGAGCCATAGTAACCCGGCAAGGAGTTCAGGGTCTTGATCTGATCCACGCCGCCGGACACAGACACGGCCCGCTTGAAACCGAACCGATAGGCCAGCGCCATAACGACGAGGAGTACGAGAAGCAAGACAGGAGATTGCATAGGACAGGCCAGTTACCGGAAAGCTACACCGCCAAACCTGGTTAGTTTCTAGATAGCCTCCTCAAATCCATTAGTTCTAGTAGTCCTAGGTACTATTGGCATTTAGAAAGTCGGCACAGCGAACCGTTTGGATTGTGGCTACAACACATAGATGAGGGTTTAGGAGCAAGTGGACCGCCGGAGCGCTCAAAACCGTGGAGCGTGAGAACGACCTAAAAAATAAACCCGGGTAGCTCCCTGGACTGTCAACAATTCTTTACAATCGACTCCGAATCCATATACGGGAGTTATTTTTCCCCAGGTCTGGTCATTGGCTTCATCTTCCAGGCCGACTCTGCCATCTTGTCACGTTCCTTTTTAGGCAGCGGGATCAGACCCTTGTCAGCAAGGTAGCCTTCGCCTCCCCAGGCCTTCTCGCTGGCGAACTCCTTCACGTACTCCCTGATACCCGGAATGGCACCCACGTGGGCCTTTTTGACATAGAAATACAGGGATCGGGAGACTGGATAATCACCGGCGGCGATGGTCTCGAAGGTTGGTCTGACCCCCTTGATCTTAGATCCCCTGATCTTGTCAGTGTTCTGATCCAGGAAGCTAAAGCCGAAGATACCCAGCGCCGTCGGATTGGCCTTGAGCTTCTGGACGATCAGGTTGTCATTCTCGCCCGCTTCGACATAACGCCCGTCCTCACGCATGCCGTGGCAGATCGCCTTGTACTTCCTTTTGTCTTTCTTCTTTATGGCCTTGATGAAACCGAATTGCTTACAACCGGCCTCCATCGCCAGCTCGACAAAGGCATCGCGGGTACCCGAGGTCGGCGGCGGACCCAGGACCTCAATTTTGGTATCTGGCAGTTTGGAGTTGACCTCCTTCCAGGTCTGGTAGGGGTTGGTTACCAGCTTATTGCCACCCTTCGGGTCGGGCACGTCCTTGGCGAGGCCTAAGAAGATGTCCTTGGGTGCCAGGTCGAATTCAACGGCCTTCTTGGCGTTGGCGATGGCGATGCCGTCGTAACCGATCTTGACCTCGACAATCCCCTTGACCCCCCTCTTCTTACAGGTGTCGAACTCAGAGCCCTTGATGCGGCGCGAGGAGTTGGTGATGTCGGGATGCTTGACGCCGACCCCCTCGCAGAACAGCTTGAGGCCGCCGCCAGAGCCGGTGGACTCAACCTTCGGAGTCTTGAACTTGGTCGTGCGGCCGAAGTTCTCGGCGACCGTAGTCGCAAAGGGAAACACGGTTGAGGAACCGACGATGTTGATGGTATCACGGGCCACGGCCTGGGTGGCGAAAGAGGCTGCAACAGTCATAACGGCGACAGCAATTGGCGTCTTCTGCATAGAAACCTCACACATAATGCACAGAATACTCTAATCATGCCAGGCAAGGGGCCCGAATGGAACAAAAAACCGCTTGCGGCAAGCCGACAAGCGGATTCTAAACCACCGCCAAAAGAGGAAGACAGGAAGAGTACCTACCCGGCTCATCGACACTGACAAATGTCAATGCGCCGGTCAATTTTATGCCCTCAAGTTCAGCGGAAACTTTGGAGTACGGCAGCAACCTCACCCGGTACTAGGTTGGAATCCACCGTGCTCGACCTAACCGCAGGATCGGTCATGGAACACTCGCCCCCACCGCTTTGGATTTGGGTAACGCTTTGTCCAAGCAAAGGCGTTACGGCCAGGAGAAAGCGCCATCACCGCGGTGCATGTCGAACCAGAGGCTCAGATTTCCGCCAAAGGCTACTGGTATCCCCCGTCGCTGAGATTCGATGTGACTGTACCGCGTAAGCCAACGCACTCCACGGCAGTCCGGAATTCATACAAGGACCAAAAAGGAAAGCGAGTCCAAAACCTCGCTCTTTTGCGTCCAGTAGGGAACACCTACGGCTTTTACACGCCCTGCTTCTTCATCCAAGAGGCACACCAGCCTTCCCCAGAGACGAGCTTGCCCGGGAAGAGCTGGCAGAGACGCCAATCACCGGTATCGGCCTGGATGAATTGGCAGTTGGCGCAAGTTTGATCCTCCGGCGCCATCGGCACCTTCGGCTCTTTATCTCCCTTTCTCCTATACTCAACAGTGGCGTCATGCCTGTACTCTAAGGCAAGTGCCGTAGGATCTTTGCCTTCGTCGACTTTCTCCGGATCTTTCGCCTGCGCGGCCGCCACACCGACCAGGTTCATCAGTGGGACAACGGCCAAGCCTCCCATCATCGCTTTGATGGCATCACGACGACTCCCACTCATGGGCTTATCGGACATGGTTATTTTCTCCAGCAATTCAAACTATAGGAAGGTTTATTTTGGAACATTACTACCAGCCGTGTCCAATGCCAAATGAACCTAAGAGCGTCCGAAACCGGTGTGAGGGTCGAGCAACTGGAGGGCAGCTCTCTGCGTTGGCCTCGCAGGGCATGGGAGGGGGTGCAATGTTACAGACCCGTGAACCTCCAACGGACTATAGGAGCGATTCCCAACGCAAGAAGATTATATTGCTCAGCTTGAGCAAGTCCGCTGAGGCAGCGAACCAATCTGCCCTAATCGCCCGTAATTAAACATCGCCATCGCTGCTACAACTGTAAGACCTCGTTCAGGGTCACGGTGGGCATGATCTTTGACCACACGCCCCTGCCACTTCAGCAGTGGTTTTCTCGAGCATGCTCATGCTGAACGCTGAGCAGG
>Ga0056114_1000431_pt1 | contig 14388 bp, 16 predicted proteins | sample WorMetHERISLAND1_FD_77005 | JGI IMG/M metagenome (GOLD analysis project Ga0056114, IMG submission 77005) | Marine gutless worms symbiont microbial communities from Max Planck institute for Marine Microbiology, Germany - Olavius loisae HERON... ...
CCTAGTCTACAATAATATGGGGTGACTAGGGGATAGCTCCCACAGAGGGCAGGGTTGCCAGGCCTGAACGGCGGTGGGGCTGCCGCCGCGGTACCCCCAACTTTCAGGGCAAAGATCAACAGCAAGGACTGAATGTTCACGTCCTCAGACTACTTTCTGAATGTCACAGGGTCGTGTCTTACATTTCAAACCAAAGAGCCACAAATATGTACTAAAAGAGTAGTAAAATAATGAAATACAACCCAACAGTTATCTTGCTTCTCAGGAACTCTGTTTCTTTAGAATCTAAATGACAGTTTCCATAGAGATCAACCAAGGCCAAGGCCAAGGCCAAGGACGTGCCAACTGTCAAGGCTGAGGCTAAGGATGCAATATGGAATATGATAAGGACAGTTCAAGACAAAGGCCAAAGCCAACACTGGTTCAAACGTTACTGTATTAATATAGTAAAGATTCCAGTAAATGTGTACGAAAAAGCTGAAAAATATACGCAACAGGATCATGCTGTCTCTCGCCTTCAACTTTACACACTTGTACTAATGTACTGCCTAAAAGGCTAAAAAATATATAATATACGGTATTTAAAATGGAACGTGTAACATTACATAACTGAACATCAATAAAATTACCGTAAATAGCAACATATGAGATCAATACGTAATACGTAACAACATCACCATAAAACACATAGGAAAACGATCACAATTATTATTTCACAATGTGTTGTAAAGTCAATATATACTTCTCTCTGTTCATCACTCCATTAGTGACCAAATGGTAACGCTACACAATGTTATGAGCAAAAAAACAGTAAAACATTTATCAGTACAAACAAAAGAAAAACTAAAAAGATATAGGCAACAGCTGGAAATTAGCAGACAAAGATGCAAAAAGATGGTTGACTAGCCACAGAGAGGTTGGTCCATATAAAAAGACACGGATTCATTAACATATCCACTGCGAAAAACAACCATCTGGCGAGCTGTTGATACTGTCAATTAGCGATATCAGTGACACAAAACACCACCCCTGAATTGACGCAAATAGACGTGTTTAAAGCATGGGACAGACTCGATACGTTCTTCAAGTCTGTCTGTATTACTGATGCATAGCACGGCAGACAAGTCAGTCAAGACACACGAGAGAAGAGAAGGGAGTCTTGTCATCGTCACGTTTCGGCACACGTGTCGGCAGCGAGTGTGTGAAATCGTGGTCCCCAGTTGCTCAGTTCGTCCCACTCTCCGCCGCCGTCGCTGTCATCATCCGACGCCAGTGAGCTCAAAGAACCCGCGATGCTGCCGCCACCTTCGTACGCGTACTCACGGACGCTGTCGTACGGCGGAGCACTAGGGTCAGAGTTGACAGCGTGAAGACGACCTCCAATAAACTCACAAACATCATCGCTGTCACCTCCCTCACCTGCCATTACACACAACACACGTCATCACTGCACTGGTCTGTGAGCTTAATAGAGAGCACATCGCTATCAAGGCAAACATAATCTAATAATGGTAAACCCAGTTCCATGTGGTAGCTGCCTGCCAGTAGGTGGACGTTATTAATATGACTTGGTAAAATACGATACAATATGGTACGATAGAAGTGTTTAATGTGGACTCAAAAGCCAAGTGTGTTCAGCTTAATCTAGCACAAAAATCCAGAAAAGATATAAAAAAAGAAGAAACTAAAACAAACAAACACCAGTGATTAGTTCAGTACAGGTTCAACATCGGTGAAGGCAGTCCGGAGAATGCTGTCGTTAGTTTTTGCCTAGTTAAATGCAGGCACTTTTATGTTCAACAACTTGCATTCAAGTCTTCTTAGATCAATCTCAAAGTGTGACACCATCCTCATGTTTCATGAAGCATACATCATTTCACCCAGTCATCACCTTTCTCAACACCATCTTTACCTGTTTCATTGCTGCACAGAAATAACATCATCCAAACTGTCACTCAAATTCACTGCTCAAATATACATATGTATAACCACTGTAGACCACAGCATGGACTAACATCAGTTCATATTCTTTCACACACGTCAACTTTCACGCCAATGATAACAGTATTAGGTACTAAGCTTAGTTTTATGCAAGAAATTTATGAAATATGCAAGAACTGTGCACGATCTGAATAAAATATCAGTGGATCAAAAAGTGAAAACAAAAAAGAGAGTAAACGTTGAAAAACTACAACAAATAACTTCAACTTCATCAACAATATTTACCGCGGACAAGAAGAGTGTCGGCTTCTGACAGAGTTTTGCCTTCCAGTCCAGGTACGTTACCGTTAACCGGCTTCTTCAGCTTGTTAATGTCATACGCATCCTGGTCTTCCTCACCTGAGATAAGACCACTCATAATGATAACAGGTGATAATGATTACAGGCACTATACAGCTATGCAGTAATTCCAAACAAACTATGTTAACCGGAATAAAAGAAACACGTTGAAAAACTAAAAAAAAACAAGTACAGCTGGCATGATAAATCCATTAAGTTTAGTTACATGTACACAATAACTTGCACATGTCTACTTATTTTAAAGACGATGGAAGCAATTCTGACTGCAAGCTTTTCCCTAAGCCATCACTGTCAAAATAATGAGGACAATGATGATGAAACATAGGACCATCGGGTGCAAGTCCACTGCAAGACCATTACAATGAAACAACAATCTCTAGGCACACAGACATTAATTACATACCAGCACCCGAATTCAATGTGGATTCTGGTATTAACACAAAAACGACTGAGAACAATGAGATACAACCAGCTGAGGTACACAAAGAACTTGCTAGTTTGAAAGTAGATAAATCTCCACGCCCAGATGGAATGCATCCCAGAGTTTTACAAGAAATGGCTAATATCCTCGACATTCCACTAGCGATGCTGTATAACAAATCAATTAAAGATGGAATTCTTCCAGAGGACTGGAAATGTGCCAATGTCTCATCAATTTTCAAAAAAAAGGATCGAAGTTAGATGCTGGGAATTACCGCCCAGTATCTTTAACGTCAGTTCCTTGCAAGATTTTAGAATCATTAATTTCGGGACAGTGTTGTTAAATATATGAATAATAATGAGTAGCGATGTTAACGAGACTCGAGACTCGAAAACATTTCTCAATATTGCGAATTGTATTTCTCGCCAATGAGACGTACATTAAGTACTGTGTATTTAGCTACAGATGAGAACCAGTGCACCATACAGCTGAAAGGAAGACAGGAGGAGTTCAAACTGTGACATGAGCAGGTCTATCAGAGTGGACTCTCAACTGTCTCTAACAATCAAGACAGAGCAGGACGGCACCGACCGACGCCTTCCTCATCATAGTGAATGATGTTCTCACGGACGTCATCGTGCGAATCAAGTCCGGCAGCGTACGCCGGCGAGTGCTGCAGACACTTGATGTACAGTATCACTAGCAGCACCAGCACTGCAAACAAACAGACATTACATTAAATTATGTGAAGAGTGAGTGAGTAGATTGGATTGAGCAGAGTTTTACGTCCCCACCAACACAGTATAGGTTATATGGGAGACAGTTTTTACAGGTCAAAAGACCCAACCAACAGTATCAAAGTACTGAAGGAACATATAGTACACAGAAAAATCAAACATACAATAAGCAGACATAAACATAAAACACAGCAAATCCCCTAGTCTACACTAATATGGGGTGACTAGGGGATGTGAGTGAGTAGATTCTTAACGGCACGTCAGCACAATTAAGCTATACGGTGCCATTCAAGTTAGTTCACAAAAAAAATACAGGACAATAGACAAATTAAAAATATAGGCAATACAAAATTACAAATTATGTTAAGAACATCATAATTTTTTGTCCAAAAAATGTCTTGTGATAAAGAAATACGTAAACAGCTGCAAGTAAACACATTTAATATTATTTAAATTATAATAAATACAGTGCACCAGTGCCCGCATGGTAGAGTACCAGGCTTGAGATTACAAGGTTGAATCTCTTTTGGCTACAGTGCACCAATACCAACTCAGCATGCCATCCCTGCAGGATTGGTTAACAAGTACCACATGACGCCAGGCATGCTGTAAAAGTCATCTATATCCACACTGATGATTCAAGATGATTCAAGACAAATGTGACTTGGTGTCAGTCAGTTACCAGATCATGATGTCACGCTATAAGTAAGTAACAAATTGTAGAACGATGTGAGATGAAGTGGCGTACTGAGAGCGACGAATGCACAGACGGCGATGGCAAGCTGTGCTGTTGTGCTGACAACAACCGACACTTCGTCGCGCCGCTCGCGGCACGAAGCACCGAAGTATCCCGCATCACAGTCACAGATATAACCATCGTCCAGGTCTCGACACGTGCCGTAATAACACAGCGACGGGTTCTCCACACACTCATCAATGTTCTCACACCACGTGCTGCCGGGAAACAACCGCTTACCAGCCGGACACCTGCAACATTCATGACACGAACCACATACAAGTCCAGAATGTGTGTCTCATTAAAACATCACGCATTCTCCTTTTACAGCAGCTTAATATAATATGCCTACATGTAAAGTGAGACCTTATCTGACTGAAGGTGGAATTCTAAAATTACACAACAACGTGACGGATGGACAGACAGATGGACGATACCAACGTCGATTATTTACTTGTAAGCAGTGTCAAATAGATTTTTTTTCTTAGAGTAATGCATTACAATCACAATTACTGGGGAAAGGTATAAGTAATGAATTAGAATTACAATTAGTTTACAACAAAGAAGTAATCAATTATAATTACCAGAAAAAATGTAAAGTAATTGATTACAACTAACAGTACTTTTCGACAGACAGCAAACAACACATCATCTACTGCACAGCATAATGTTTTTTGCCTGTTGGCAAACATCTCTATCAAGCTAGACTACTAAGAAGTACCAGTCAAATTCAAATGAATCTTGCTGATCAGTCACTACTTGATCAGATCTCTGTTCTGCAGCAGCAGGAACAGTTTTCTGAAGGTCTCGTCAGTTTCTACATTTTGAGAAAATAAGTAATTAAGCACAAGTAATCTAAATTCGTGATTAGATTACCATACCTTAAATTAATAATTGATTAGAATTACAATAAAATTACCGTTTCATTTTAGTTAATTAATTACAATTGCAATTGCTTGTCCTGTGTAATCAATTACGTAATTAATTAATTTCGTAATCGATTACATTACAATACAACACTGCTTGTAAGTAATAGTGGTGAAATATTTGCAGAAATTGAACAAAGTTGAACAATATTTCTTTTTCTTTGCTTAAACATGATGACACCTATTACCGCACTTAGCAAAGGTGACTCTGCTGATGCATGGTAAAAACTAAACAAGTAATAGTCGATCACAAACCTATTTACATAGTGAAAATGCATGAAAAATGTGAACGTTCAACAAAAACTTTGAGTATAACACAAAATATGAGCTGAAAACAGTGTTTAAACAGACCTGCACTCCGCGTAGCGCCACAGGTCAAAACACAGCAGCTCATAAGGGCAGGCGAAGCCGGAGTTGCTGCTACACATGTTCGACTCACAACCAAACTCTATGTTCTGGCTGCGTTCCATGTAGTCTGCGACGCTGCTTTTCATGTTCTCCTCTTGTTGCATCGGAAACCATTTACCGTTAAAGCGAACATCGTTCATGCAACCTGACGCATACAACAATACAGATAACAATAACTCTGGGATAACAATACAGCAATACAGCAATAACTCTGGGATAACAATACAGCAATACAGCAATAACTCTGGGATCTCTGAACGACTGTTGACTGAGACTCATTCACTTAACGCGCACGTCATAAACTCTTAGGAACTACGTCGGCGACGCAATTCAAGTTTTTAATTGCATTAGTACAAACCATATATTACGGGAAGGGTAGATGGAAAGTGGCAGTTGACCTGAGTGCAGCTGACTGGGTGCAAAGATGGCTTCATCAGAAAAAGTTCTTACAAATAACAACACAAGGTCGGTCCGCTCCAGAGCACATAAGATCAATTAGAGCAGACTCAGGTGCAACTGGGTGAAGAGAAAGGTATTGTCATCTCTGTGAAAGACCTCCATGTATGCTGCAGACATCATTCACGTCAGAGTGACAAAAGATCATTATATGATACAGCACAGTATGAGATGTTTCACGTGCACAAAAAGGCTGACAGATGACAGGTTACACAACAGATTGTTGCTCTTTACCAAATGTCATGAGGCCAATCATAGGTGTCGATCTCTCTCCACAATAGGAGGGCATACAGTGGCGAATTCTCCTCTCTCCTCATCTTCCCTTGCCCCTCCCTTCCTTCCCTTCCCCCTGTCCCCTTAGAAGTAGGCCCCTGAAAGCCAGATAGGAGGTCTGGGGGAGTGTTGTAAGCTCCCCCAGCAAATCTAATTGGGTGCATGATTTTATCCTTATATATGACATCTGGTGGCAACAATTCTAATAATTTTTCTGAGAATCAACTGACCAAATTTTGTGCAATTGAAATGTCTCAGTAGGAACTGCTATTACTCCTCAAATATTGGGGGACATTCGTGATAGTGTCTCCCCAATACAAATATTGGGATGTGTCCTCCCTGTCCAATAGGGACAACACCCCTGGAGGCCAATAATGAATACATCGCCAAAAGCACTAATCTTTGCGAAAAACGATCATTCTGGCAGGCTACAAGTGAGATAAGTAATTGATGACATGAGAAACCACGAGGCATGTACTGAAACTGACTGAACATTTTCAACATCAAAGCCACAAATGAGTGACGTCACAACTGTTACTGAAAGACAATGTAGTGGCTAAAATTGGAAAAGAATTTCAAGTAGTCACTGTTTCAGTTGAATGACACACTTAAAATAACCAAAGTAAATAGCTTTTAATGGCTAATCTGGTAATTGTTTTACAGTGTGCATTTACGTCTTAACTGCAATTTAAAAATTTTTACTTGCAACTCATACATTAACACATTAAACTCCTTAAATTAATGAGTTAATCTACAGCCAGGCTGTTAAAGCCCATTTCCAACTCTAAAACACAGTCAAGCTTGTATAGTTTACCATTCTGAAAATCGCGATCAACGAGTGGAAGCGAATTGGATGAGGGAAATCGAACATCGCCGCCAGCGAATATATTTCGCTGACTCAGACGAATCTCGTGATGACCACCGGGAAAACTGAATGATTCGTTGAAGTTCCGACCTTCTCCACCATCGACTTTTAACTCCACCCACTGGCCGATACGATTGACATACGCTGTGTGCCAGCCACCATCAGAAACATTGGCATAGGACAGTGCAACCTGCTGTTCACCAGAGCCGAGATTGTAGCGAAACTGAAGTCGGCAATTGACAACCTGAGGAACACCACACACGCAGTTGCACTATTCACTGCCACATATAAACATACATTTAATTGCTTTACTCGCTATTTTTCAGTTTCAACTCGGTTACCAATGGTATTTTAAAAGCCAGATGCCAATCAAAAGCGTTTAAAGGACTGAAAGACATTACAAAGAGAATAATAGTGTTTAGCATCAAATAAGGGCAACCAAAAGTCTTTAACCAGCCTAGAATTCTCCTGTTTTTCGTTTTGTCAGTATTTTGCACTGTGCTGAATGCCACATTTTACATTCTCAAGATCTTAAACAAAGCCATTTATGTGACTGCCATGCCATTGTACTACGAACTTCAATAAACAGCTAAAGGTCTGATATCTCACTCTACATGTACACAGCCGGAATCATTTGACATCAATACATAGATATGAATGCAACAATAATACTCCAAGTGATTTACAATAATACAGCATGATGATCAAATGATAAAAAATTAAAATAAACTAAAACCTGATATAAAACATTGGACAATAAAACTCTACAAAATATACAAGGTATAAAGTTAATAGTCCACCTCTAGTAATTCCCAAATTTCAATTACTTAATCGAGATTCTGATTAGTCAGTGAAAGAACGACAAAGGAACAAACTTCGAGAATAAGATATTCTGATTTCTGAGCATTCTGTGCTCTCCACAGCAAGATGGTACCATGCTGCCGCGTGCGAAACATCAGCTGCACATGTGACCGATGAGCTCCATTCTTGTCGAGGCTCGCATAAAACTTGTCTTGAAAATCCCACTCAATGAAACTGTTCCGTCCAAAGTCAACGGTGGTTGTTGCTGTAAAAATGCACCATCACAGGTATGTTAACATAACAAACTCAGCTATCATGAGGACTACATGATGCTGGTGGTATTTGAAAAATTTTAACTTTGAATTACAAGCTAGTAACAGTATGTGAGACTGTCATCGTTGTGGAAAGCAAAGTCTGGTGTTCAGTGCTATCAACAACTGAGGCTTGTTGCACTCAGCTGACAACATCTTTGACAATTTCAAAGTAGATTTTAGAGCAATGTTAACAGAGAGAATACAATACCTATTGTAACACAGTAAGCCATAAACAGCCCAGTTCTCAGTGGTTTTTGCTACCCCATGTACTGAGCATCTAAATTGTTTTGGACTTACACTAAGACGTTTGATACGAGAAAACTAAAATGATGCAACTGCTAAGTGGCTGCAAAAAGTTCTACAAATGTTCAGCCATTTTGATGCAGCCTGACTGACAAAGAGATGGATGGACAGATGAATTGATTGATTGAGCATGGTTTTACGTATGCGCCTGGACAGATGAAGATAATGACAAGAGCATACTGGTATACAGTGCTTTCTAACAATATGAAAGTTTAACGTGCTGAACGCCGACTGGTGGACAGTTTAGTCTGTGGTATCGCATGTTACCAGAAAATAACAACAAAAGAAGAAACCAAAACAAAAAAGCCACTGAGCACTAAGTGTGGCCTGACTTCACCAGACAAGATACCAGTACTGTAACCAAATAATATAACGGTAATATACACCGTATAAATTACACACTAAAATCATGCAACTGGAAATCAGAGAACCACCTGATGTGCTACAGGATAGATCAGATGAGAATGCTACTTACGAGTGCTGCACAGAGCTCCTCTCCAGCCCGGTTGACAGACACACTGGAAATCAGTGTTGACTAGACTGCCGATGCAGGCGCCGTTAATGCCGCAATGTCCACCTTCACGTTGATAGATGCCGTCTAGGCCACACACCACGTCCTCAGCGTGACAGCCGTCGACTGAGCCTTTGTGTTCACCGACTTCTCCGACATGAAGGTCGTACATCTACAGCAGACAATCGACAAATCATCGGCACAGTCAGCAAGGCACGGCACACTCAATGTGAATGATGCAACATATACTCTGCCATTCACTGGTCCACATATCAGACAGGACACTGGCATCTACAATCTGCCCAATATGGCCAGCTTGACGGTCCATGAATTAGACTGTCAGTATACAGAGGACGTGGGCTCTGTCATGCCAGACCGTCTGCTTGGAACGCTATTCTATCTGTCTCAAGAACAATGTCTCTGTCTCTGTCTAACTATAGGAAGCAGCTCAAACATTTCTACTTCTCCTACCAGCACACTAAGCAGAGCACACTCGACGTTTTTTTTGCAGTTAACGCGCTACATAAATCTCCTACTTACGTACAGGACACTGTCACCTGACAGGTGGGACATTATGTCGAGTATTTTATGGCAATTTTCACCTGACACTACATTAAGCCATGACCTCAGTCAGAACTGAGCCCATAAGATAGTCCACAGTGTTGGCTAATGAGCCAAACAAAACCTTCAAAATCTAATGGCTGCATTTCATACGAACCCATAAGATTTTCACTGAAGTTAGATCTTCAAAAGGCCAAAAGAATTCTGGCATTTAAAATAAACTGCTACGTTATTTACGTGCAACACAATTTTTCATCTACAAAAATTAAAATACATAAAGATCCTTCCTAAATACAGTGAGATGCACGACACCAATGGATGATGTCGATGGTAGACCTCTCAGCTGCCTGATAGAGTGTAGGATGGCCGACATCTGGTCCTTCATGACAAACAAGGCATGCAGTCAGAAAAATGACAAGGGCACTTTCTGTCGATTCATTCGGCGAGTGCTGTTTCCGCCGTGGTTTTCAGCCAGTTGACTGCATCATCATCAGCCTCATGGAGTCTTGTCAGACCAACGTCGAGTTGAATTAGTGGACATGAATCGACAATGTGACCCATAGTCTGCCGTTAGCCGCAGTCAACATGCTGTGAGATGCTGCAAGGCACATTTGTGCAAATTAACACGACATGGGCACTGGTATCTCCAGAAGTGGTTCAGCAGTCAGCAAAATCCACGATTGGCGCGGGAGGTCTAATGAGTGGTGGCAATGTTCAGTATACATTGCTAAACAAAAAGTCTGTATTTATCACTTTACAAGCAAAGAAAACCCACAAAATAGAAAAATGGCTGTAAAATACCTGTCCGTTATGTACGAGGTTCTTAATGCAGCCGGTGAAGCCATCATGAGCGACATTCGGAGGATGTTTGATGTCAGTGTTTGATCGACCGCCGAGCTGCAGTGGGGTACTGATGCTCAGATAGCGACCATCACCAGGAGTTTCACTCACCGCCTCACACGCACGACGATCTTCCGTCGACGTCTGTGCAGTGTCACTCTCTGCGATACCAGCGACGTCGCAGCCATCCACCACCAACCGCACTTGCTGCAATGACACAAACACGTGCGGGTCTTGAGCAATACAGCAGGACAGGATGTGCTAAGAAAAAGCAAAGTCTAGTTAAAAACAGATGACAGACCAGCCTAATCCACTGCATGACCCTTCCATCAGATGTTAAACAACAGGAACTGCAATACATCAGATCATCCCAAAACTCAACTGCTTCTGAAGAGAAGTATCAAAGTATCGTCTGCTAGAAAATTCCTCCACAACCCGTTTGAGTGACAATGACGACAAGAAATGGACAAACTGAGCCGTGTTGACTGAGTAATGTCAATAAACTAAGCATGCTGTAAGGTGACGTACCTTGCCGGAGGTGAAAACGTCCACACGATGCCAGCGACCATCACTCAACTTGCCTTGCCTCACTACACCGTGTCTATCACGACCATCAATCGTCAACTTGGTCTCACCACTGCCGAGGTTCATACGTAGCAGTGGATAACCGTTCTTCATCTCCAGCATCATGAAGTCCTCCGCATCGGCTTCTGACAGGTCGGCGATCGGTCCCTGGTAGAGCACAAGTCCGCTGTCCTTGGTCGTCATCAGTTCCAGGCTCGTGTGGCTACTCTTGCACTTGGTGAGTGGTTCAAACCACGCCCAGCCATTTCCACGGAAGCTGTGCTTTGCCTGCTGGCACCGAGGACCGTCAAAGCCGACCGGACACATACATCTTCAGCACACAAACAAATATCCACAACACTTCATTGTGAGCCATGACAGGCATTCAACCTGCAGAAACCCGCTCCACGTCATGCAAAGGTAATGGGCTAATGCAGGCAAACGTGCAAAATAGCTGTAGAACAATCATAAGTTATACATATACATTTCTGCATTACTGAGTCGATACTCTTCTATTAACCCAAACCCAGCAAATTTTTAGTTTAGCCACATATAACAGTCTTTTCCCTTCGTGTCTCCACACATAAAATCTTTCACTATGTTACTAACCCTTCAGCTGTTATTAAATGTCTTTGGTGCACAACAACCATCAATATCTCACTAGTAATAGCTTCATCAGCTCATAATACAAACAATACAATACAGAAAGCAATCACTGCCAATCAGAGGATGCCAAAATCGCCAACGAAGACCGACTATCCAGATCATTCTAGCATTACTATGTTGTCATGTGGTATGAAATACCAATCTTGCAGTGCTACATCAAGACGATGGTGCAAGGGTTATCACCACCTATCAATATTCTGGCACAAGTGTTACGTTTTGTATCACGTGTTTTACCAATACTGCGGCAGCATACTTACTGGACAGTGGCAGGAGTAAGCTGATGGCAAGTGCCTCCATTAAGACAAATCTCAGGTCGACATTCGATCACATCCATGTCGTAGAACTGCCGCGCAGCACACGCACAGTGCATCTTTGTGCGAGCCATCAGACCGACGACTGAAGTGCCATTAGTGTTGATGAGTAGCGGCTCAGAGCTGGTGAGGAGTACAGTTGAACAGCTGCCAGACTCACAGCGTTCAGGTCCAACACACTCGTCAATTGGTGTCATCAGCACTTGCAGCTCCAGCTTCTCTTCCAACTACACAGCAAGTTCACCAGTTCAATACTGCCACTATGTGTGCATCAAATGGAACAAAATCTCCATCGGTTTATCAGCGCAGCATTTCTTTTGATTTACATCTTTTCAGGCCGCTCAAGTCACCCTTTCTGTCATGCTACCAAGTTTTTTACCAACAGTGTCAAAGCACTGAAAGGAAAATCACAGACTTAACAGCTAAGTGTTAATTAGCAAAGATTTCATGCAATTTACTATATATGTGCAACTAAATATTCAAGCCAAACTTGTAGTGTGGTAGAGGAGGTACATTCACTCAATACTTTTTACAGCAATTCATACAAAAACTCATGGCTTAAAACATTCTGTCTCTGCACAAAAAGGTAACTCAAACATTTGTCATAATTACTGTAATACACGTGAGTGGCACTAGTGCTGGGTGAGGAAAAGGTAACTAACCCGAGTCTTGTGTTGTGCCATAACGCCATTGAGTTTTGTTGGACGGTAGTATGGAGAGCCGTGCGCGGCGTAACGCACATCAATGGTGCGATCACTGGTAGGATGATTCAGTACGGTGAATATGTCGACATTATCAGCCGGAACATCTAACCACGACGCTACTGTCTCCTGCAGCAGTTGATAGTGACTCCGGCCATATTTGCTACCGCCTCTTTCTTCACTGGAACCACTCACTTTCGGACGACTTACGAATTCCTCAGCTGTCATTCCTGTGTAAGAAAAGAAACCAAATCCGTTTAGTGCTAGCAGCTTACAAAAACACTCAGCAACATTATCACAGGCCAAAGGTAAATAATGAATTTAGGAAATATGCTTTATACAAAACAGTATGACATAGGTCTTGGACCAACAAACAAACCTTGGAGACGCACAGAACCAGAGTTCAGAACTGCCTCGTCACTGATCTCCTTTACATGAACAGTGACTGTTGAGATGACTTCAGACATCCTCGTCACGTCGTAGACTTTCACGCGGAAATTGTATTCGTCAGCCACAATGTGACCGTTCACAAACAGCTGACCAGAATGACGATCCAGTCTACAGAGGCATATGCACAGTAAGCTTCCACAACTTTTCATTCTCACAAAAATCTCGTTCTAAATCAGTTATGTCAAAAGACAACAAGCAGCTTTACAGAATAGAAAATTCAGCAATTTATCCAACAGAAATGTAGAAATAAACAATCAAACATAGAGCAAATTTTAAAATATTTGAACAATAAAAAATCAAAATATGACTTATCATTACTGCCAACCCTCTTCTTTGCAGACAAATTTTTTTGGTTCCTTGTGCTTGAAACAAATCTATTTATAGACTATAGTGTTTGTTTAATGTAAAAGATGAGTAATTTGGGATATTAAATACAGATGTAAACTGCTTGTGGTACGCAATAAATACACACTTGTATGACGAGCAAATTCAATACTCAGCTGGCAAGTGCCATGAGGTAACAATCACAGTAATGATCCATTTACTGATCAAATAGTAGGTAGTTATTTACCAGATTGGGAAAAGTAAACTATTAAAACTACAATATCAACAACAATTAATTGACGAAAACATCACGAACGGTTTAGCCTACCTGAAAAATCTCTCAGGTTTACTGTCGACAAAAGTGAAGGTTTTATTCTCAACATCCCAGTCATCTTCGTCTTCTGCGTATACGTTGCCGAGAGGTGCGTTGAAAAACTCGCCTACAAAACACGATCTTGCAGCTAGATTGATTACAGATGCCCTTCATGACAAAAGCAAACTTCTGGAACAAAACAAGAAACTTCATGTGTCTTGTTATAATTTAAGAAAAGTTTAAGAAATTGTATTTAAAATCGAATGATTTCATTGAATTTAATTTAATAGTTTTATGAAGATTCTACAATCTAACAAATACTAAAGACACAATTTTAGAAAAATCCTGATGATGCTTTACCACTTTCGTTTTAACACAACTTAAAGTAAACAATTATATCACAAATTTGAAATACGTAACTACACTGTGTCTCAAAAAAAGGGCCCAACTTTGAAACGGTATAGCTCGAAATTATATGGATCTATTTTGATGATATTTGGTGGAAATATTCAAAAGTCTCTAGAATAGAGTTTGCATGTTTCAGTTTTCATGTAGGTTTGCTTTTTTATCAACTTTTCTTCTTTCAAATCGGACACCGAAAATAAC
>Ga0056114_1000432_pt1 | contig 14368 bp, 7 predicted proteins | sample WorMetHERISLAND1_FD_77005 | JGI IMG/M metagenome (GOLD analysis project Ga0056114, IMG submission 77005) | Marine gutless worms symbiont microbial communities from Max Planck institute for Marine Microbiology, Germany - Olavius loisae HERON... ...
AGTACACTGGGGTGACTGTAAGTGCTATCAGCCTTGTCATTCCCGTTTCAACTTCATTTGTATTAACGTTTGTCACTGTATTTGTACTGTTTTGTTGTTGAATAAATAAACTGATGATGATGAAATGCTACGCTTTGTTACCCCTTATGATAATATTTACAGTATTAAATATCACACAAAGTTGAAATCCATTGCCGTCTGTAATGTGTAATTGTGTTAATGTGTACTGCTTGTTACAATGTTTTGGTGTTTTATGTTTATTCTTAGTGTGTATTGTGTAATTGTTTTCTCTTCTATGTCATTCTTATCATGTTTTCTGTTTTTAACATTTGTTAGCATTTTACGAATTAAATTCATATTAGTATTCGTTTCGCTAAGCAATGACGTTCTGTAGTTAGTTCTATTTTAACCGAGTGAATTTTCTGTGCTTTTAATCGATGTTTCCGTTTTTGTTGACCGTTGAATTTTTCATTCCCGGTCGACGACCGCCTGCATTCGTCGTGCGCAGCTGGTTTCAGTCGCGGCGTCCAACAGCCACGCGGCGGTGGCGGCGGCGCGCTATGTTTTACCGGCCTCGAGAGACCGAGGACGAGGGAAGGCTAACGGCGGACAAGGGAAAAGAGACGACAGACAGTTGGATCGAATTCGACAGCGCCGGTCTCGGCAGTAGATGCGGCGTGCGTCGTTCACTGTCCAGTCGCCGGGGACTCGGGCACATATTTCTTGCAGTTAAGGCGTCAGAGCGTCAGACGAAAGGCGCCAGTGATTTGTGGAAAGCCGACAGCCTGCCAGAGCTTCTCCGTCATTTCACGTCATACAGCCGTCGCTCAGCATCAATGAAGACAGACCAGTCGCTGCACTCCTCAATAGATACCAATTAATGGACACCGACAGTGCTAGCAGCGGACGTCAAACTGCTTCCAGCTCAGACGCCACCGACAACATGCGATATAACCGATCACATCCCTTTGTGGCCACATGTTCAGCAGGATTACCTTCAGTTTTGAGCTTAGTTTTGGTTTTGGTTAGCCTACACATTGACAATAATTATGTCGCAAATATTCGAGCAACGCCATCCTCAAAACTCTCTCACAGCTGTACAGATTATATAGAGAGTCTAACGCAAATAACTCATGAGTTGTTTGAACGGCTTTAATGCGCCAAAGGCACACCTCAGCCTTGTCACAACAATTCGTGAAACAGTACTCATACACAAAAATAAACAAGGCTTCGCAGTACAGAACCAAAACGAACAGCGACGGCCAATGTGGTCCACAGAGAGGAACTGTGGTTTGAAATTATTAAAATTAACGTTTCTTTCGAAACTCGATGTGAAATGTAAAAAGCACGGGAATGCAAGCTTATTATGTGCACACGCAGTAAACATTTCACAACAACGATATCTACGTTTCTGTCAGAATTTGTCTTAAGTTGTACAAAATACTCCGTGTAACGAGGGCACAATGTCGCGTGACGCTAAACAATGCACGAATGTTGAACGCTGATTCACTGCTGAGCATAGTTGATGTTTGTCGATTAATTGTATAAAACGGTTAGCAATTCAGCATAGCAAGAACAAAATAAGACGTCGTAAGATACATCGAAGTTCACAAGAAGACCTATAGTTGCAAAATCGCAGCCTCAATGTTTGAAACAAGCACAAATTTTCAGATAGTGCGTCACTCAACATCCAATGCATATAAAATGCGCCGTTGCGGTGAATAAAACACGGCAGTTTTCTTTCTTTTTATGAAAACAGTACTGATGTCTGAACCATTTACAACGACTCTGCAAAGTCTGCATCACAAAGAAAATCTCCTCGTGCGCCACATCATGCTAAATGCGTACGTACGTTTGGACGTAGCTAACTTGTGGCTGTTGTATTGCATATCGCTGTTTACAACAAAATGCTGCCTGCATTATTTAACTGTCAGTATTTTCCAGCATGTTGCACATCCACGTGCACAGTTATGCAGATGGTGATATCGGTACAACAATTCTGTCTGTTTGTCTGTCCAACCGTCCGTCACACTTCGGTATTGTGTGAAAAAAAGACTAAATATATTACATAGGTCGAAATTCTTTCACCCCATGGCAGGCCATCATTCTAGCTTTCTCCAAGCTAAACGTCATTACAAATTTTATCCGAATCACTCGTAAATGGGACCTTAAATACAGGTGGGGCATAGAAATTCACAGATTTACTGAGCATCTCGCCAAGCATGACTGAGCGCATTGTTATCAACGGTCGGCTACGCGAGGCCGTCGACGTCGACGAATGCTATCATGCACATTTTGTTTATCGCAGACGACGACAATCTGATAGAGACTGTTTAACGTACTGTCCGATAAAAAGCTGGCGCGTGGCCAGCTTAGTCGGTATATCTTTGCAACAGAATACAATACGCATTTAAAATATTTTGTTATCTATCGACAAAAGATTCACTCCCGAAATTGACTGCACCTGCGGACGAGCTATCCGTTTGTGACAGCTGGCGTTCTTGTATCTATGTATCTGAAGTTATTTGTGGTTAATAAAATTCAGAAATTACCACTCAAATCGGATCTGACAGAATTATTATCAAAAATAATCAACCACATTTTGCAAACCACAGATTAGAATTGAACTTATATGTTTAGCAATGACGATCTGATTGTTGGCTGTCAATGACACTTTCTCTTTTTAATTACTTTACTGTTCTGACTTTATAAAACTCCAACAGGTTTAAACCTGGATGTTACCAGTGATTGAAAATATCAATCGCAAATCATAAATCTCCCATCCAATAAATAAGCCAAATCTCGGTTTATGATCTGCCAATTTTTCAAACCGAATCTCGCTATATTTCAAATAAAGTTCTAGTCGAATACTGGCTTCAAATCAAATAATATGGCAGTAAAACCACATGTCCGTCAGTATTTGGACGCGACCAACCATTTCTCTCGCCCACACTGAAAACGGTGCGACAAGGTTTACGGTTTGATGCTGACGAATAAAGGCTGCAACCCACTAGGCGAACTAGTTGGAAACTAGTTGCTAACCCGGGTTGGCAACCTGGGTTTCCAACTAGTTGTCAAACTAGTTCGCACCTAGTTCGCAACTTTTTTGGGTTGCTAACAAGTTGGCAACCTGAAAGATCTATCACGACATGCAGGTTGGCAACTTGCTGCACAAGTGGAACGTAGAAAACGACCAGGCTTGCAACAAATTGCCAACTAGTTGCCAACTAGTTCGCCTAGTGGGTTGCGGCCTTAACAGGTGGAAGGACGTGTTCGATTGAGCTGATGCTATACACGTTTCTGCCACAGCAAGAGCGCTTCAGCGGCACAGCTGATCTCCTCGTCTGAGCTGTGGTGTGGTCGATGTCGTTGCGACGAGTCGTGAGGCGTTGTGAATATCGTTGAGCGATGCGATGTGGCCGGTTGCTGATGCTGGTGATGTGGATGATGATGATGATGATGTCGCTGAGCGTGAGCGTGAGATTGAGAGGGCGGCGGCGGCGGCACGGCGGCGTGTTGTCGAGCTCGCGGCGGCTGATGCGGTGTCGCGCCAGCCGACACGGACGTCGGCGACAGCTGACGTTGCTGGCGATTCATCGACGACGGATCGAGGTGATTCTGACCGCTGTAGTCGGACGAAGCGGGCCGTCGACTATTGGCGAGCCGCGACGCTCGCCCTGACGCGGCCGAGTTGGCAGTCAAGCGGTTGTCGTACCGGCGGTCGTGGTTTCGCGTCGTCGAGGAAGGCGCGGAATGCGATTCCAGATCGTCGAGCTCGCCGTTGCCGAGGTCAATCTCTACGACGCTGATGTCGTCACCGCCAGCGCTGTCCGCGTTCGGTATCAATCGAAACGTGTTAGTCCTCTCTTCCTCGTCGCACCGAATGTCGACCATGCTGCCGTTGCTGTTGAACGTAAACACGATCGGTCGCCGCGCCTGGCCGCCTTTGCGACTGTTGACGGCGTTTCGCGACCGCGACGACGTCATATCGTCGTCTTCGTCGTCCGGCACGATCTGCGAGTACTGCATGAACAGGTTGTACTGCTCCGGCACACAGCCGGAAGGACCGCCGTTCGGCTGCGGACCGTCCGACGCCAGCAGGCGCATGCTGTCGAGGTGTTGCTGTTTGTCGCCGAGTTCTTCCTGCCGACGTCGATACTGCTGGCCGCGCTCGCAGTGGAACCGAAGGAACGACAGGGCGATGAGAGACAACAGCACCACGGTGAAGATGATGTACGGCAGCCAGAGGAAGCCGAGTGCCAGTGCCGACTGCGGCGTCGACCCGTCCCAGCTGGAGTTCGTCGAGTGATTAGTGTAGTCGACTGTCGACGTGAGCACGCCAGCCATCACGGCCTCATAGCGGCGTCAGAAAGACGTTGACGCTGAGCAGGTGCGCGTCATCGATGACGTGTACGATCAATAGGTCGGCGACGTCGAACGACAACCTTGATCTGATCGTCGACGATTGCCAGCGCACAGTGCTGGGCGTCATCACACGATCACATCAGACCGACCGACCGCATTGAACAGTGTGGTCACGTCGGCCGTCCGGTCGGCGGACGGACTGGTGCTTCCGGGTGGACGATCAGTCATTACGTCGTTGACCTGTCCACCGCGGCAGGTGCTTGCAAACTGATCGTCGTTTCACTACGAGCGCCACGGCAGCTTCAACAACGCAGCGTCGTCGTATGCAATGTCGGCCACTGAATCAATACCGGCTGCCTTGATCGTCTCTGCGCAATACAAGCACACACAACAAAACATTTGTACTAAACAGAACTAGATGATCTAAGTATACTAACAGAAGTGTACAATAATTTGGTCTACAGAGGCAATACGTAGGTAAGTAGCATAATACATCTACGCCTCTAATGCGCTAAAGCCTAAACGAGTTAACAGCTTGCGAAGAAGTGTGTCTTTAAAAGAGTCGTGTAAAGGTTGCCGCGTTGACTGAAGGGTCATCAGCTGATCTGGCAGAGCATTAATAGCATCTTCATGTGATCTCTGCTGACCTACATGTCAACAAGAACATATGACTGTTATAGCAAGCTCGAGGGCATCCGTGATTTATACCAATAAATATTTGCCTCGCAAAAAGTAAAATTTGTCGCTGTTAAACTGTATGTCAAAATAACGTCAAAGGTCAATAACATTTACTGACATAACCTACTTATAAATGAAAACATGTAATTGGCAAACGATGAATAGACGGCACGATCGGCGTTGTTTCTTGGGGAAAGGGGCAAAGTTTTCAATCACTTGAAAATTCGATCCGGTTAACATAGCAACATGGCGATCAGATTTAGCAAAGTTATAGAATGTCAAGGTCAGAGAAGGTTTTAATGGGGTCAAATCCACTCCTATCCCAATTTTTACACCCCAATTTCCACATTTAAACGACGAGAGACAGAGTAACCAAATTAGATGCGACAGAATAACGATTGACGAATACGCGCAAGCAAAAATGTTAAGGGCCCATCCACATCTACATTTTGGTTGTGCAGCCCAACTCTTGGGTTGGAGCTTAAAATCAAAATTGATGAAATACTCCTATTACCATACAAAAATAGGATCCGATTATGAAGACACTGTGTATAAAAATTCACATGTAAACCTATATTTAACCCACAACCATGCATCCGAACCCGTCCACGAATTCACTGCCGGATGATTTGCGAGATGCAGCTGTTGGTTGGCTCTGAACAAAGACCATCACCAGATTGTGATGACACTATATACACTAGGCGTATTTTACGATCTAAATGCAGGTCTTGCGCCTTGCATGCAGACGGGCATGCAGGCTGCATGTCGATAGTAAAAAATACACCCTGAATGAACATGCTCATTCACAACGTATTTATTTATTTTACTTTATGCGAACTAAATTGACTGACAAAATAATGACAACTTGCAATATTTGCTAAGCACGTCGACGCAGAACTGTCGCAAAAACGAATTATGCAATAAAACCGAACTGAGTCAAATCACGGATAACCGTGTATTAAGGTTCGAGAGTAATCGAAAGGAAAGATTCCTACTACTAGATGGCTGTATTTTATGCGTTTGAAGGCCACTTCAGTGTGAGAGCAACAGCATTCTATGTAGACGTAGGCCTGTACATGCAGCCTGCATGACGATCGCAAAATACACCCAGTGTAAAGGCACTTTTAGAGGTGTTACGTTATCGCGCTCTGCAAATCGACGTTTACTTACTTACATATTTAATCGAGAGTAATCGGAAGGAAAGATTTTTACTACTAGATGGATGTATTTTATGCGTTTGAAGGCCACTTCAGTGAGAGCACCTGTGGAACCATGTGTGTTGACACAAGGTTCCACAGGGCACATGTGTCTGTTATACACAGGTGTATAACAGAATGGCAAATTGAAAGCAGAAGGGTATATTTATTACTTGGCCTGAGGACAAGACACCGTCACGGGTATGTCTCCTTGCCAAGCCCCCCCCAGGCATCTTGGGGGGGGGGGCTTACCGTCTGATCTAATTAATCCGTTTGATTCTGATACAAAAAGCCCAATCAGTTGGTAAATGGTATAATGCGTAATAAAAGTGCAAAAACGTTCAGATTAAAATTAGAATGTTTAAAAAAGTAAAAACTGGTCAAAGTTTTTAAAACATCTAAAACGTTGAATAAAAATGTTGTGTCGAATTTGATATTTTGTCGTTTGATACTTACCGTGGATTTTTTGTTTGTAATTGTGTTGCATTTATACTTTAATGCCGTTAAAAGAATGATCGGGAGTGCAGAAAAGAACAGAAAAAAACAGATGAACCGAAAACCGCTGAAAAAACCCGATGCTTGGTTTATCTAAGAACAGCGAAACTTCTAATCCGTAGTTAGAATTAATTAGAAACTTCTAATCCGTGCGATACACACTGTTTTACGGTCATCCAGTGAATGGCTTCTAATCCTTAGTTAGCTGCGCAACTTCAGAAAGAACATAGGCCTATGCGGCCAAGATGAGCAGCAGAATAGCGAACTGAAAGTGGAAGGATATATTTATTATGTGGAATGTGCAGGTATCTCTTGAGTTGAGTTGCTGTGACAGACAGACGGACGGACGGACGGAGACCAACGATCGATGCGGCTATTCACTGGATGGATGACCGCAGAACAGTGTGTATCGCACGTCAGTCGGCCTGCCTGTTGATTGCATTAACAACTTCGCGAGATCGACAGAACATCGTCGACGTTAGTTATCACACCTTAGTTGAACAAGACGAATGGCACAATATATGCTCAAATTTCTGTACCCCACTTGTGTTTATGCCCCCTATTACCAGTGATTCTGTCGGAATTTCGGAACGATTAGTCATAGAAAGCTAGAATGTTGACGCTATCAGGTGGTAGAAGAACTTCGCTGATAAGTTAAGTCGTTTCGACGCAATGCACGCTCGCTGTACATGATGGAAAGTTGCACAAAAACGACCGACGTCGTCAGCCGTCAACACCCGCGGTCCGCCAGTCAGCTAAAGATGATCGTTCCTCGGTATCGAATGGACAGTTATGGTCGTCGGTGTTTCGCTGTTGCGGGCCCGTCGACCTGGAATTCGCTGCCAGGCAGTCTTCGTGACTCAGCTCTGTGTCTTAGCATTTTCACTTTTCAAGCGTCACCCGAAAACACACTTTTTTGCGAAATATTGACGAGACGTACTTAGCTCATTAGAGATTTCTTTTATGAGAATGCGCTATATAAATTTACACTTTACTTACTTACTTGCGTGGAAGACAGTCAGACGGAAGGATGGGCAGACTAACAGACAACTTTCGACAGCAAATACCACGCTTATGCATGACATCGCGCGGGTAAAAATTAAGGAAACTTATAACTTAAATTCTTCTTTGCAGCTATGTAATCCTCCCTCATTCTTGCTGTCATTTTTGACGATTATGGTGAGTCGGTGGCACTACTGGTAGCGCGTCGGACCAACAATCGGAAGGTTGTGGGTTCGAGGCCTTCTAAAGTAGTGTGTAGGCCTATCATAGTGTTGAGTGTTGACAGGTAACCGCCTGGCGTAAACTGTCCGCTGTGGCCAGCCACCACTCCTTCTTCCGAGCTGTAGGAAGTTGGAGCTTAGACTGTCAGCGTCGATGGACTCGGATCTGGCATGGGTAAATGGTAAGAGCGGTAGACAAAGCTGATGCTATGCTGACGCTTTCCAGCGCTCTATAATATCGGGATCCATTTACCATTTACCATTTATGTATTATTGCAGTTCATCTTTCGTGTCAGTTGTTCCGATCACCACCTTATCGTAGCCACATCTCTGCCACCATAACTGTCGCTTTATGATACATACAGTAACATAATGACATTTGATTGCTGTCCATTCTATACATAGAAAATCAGCCACAAATACACGCAATCATGGTCCAGTGATCTGATCAGCGACTCGTTATATGATTAGTTTTAGCATCTATTGTATTAGCAAGCCGAAGTGAGGCGGCGTTGAGTATCGGTCTGGTTAGGCTGGGTGTCGTCGGTCAGTGACAGAAGGTCAGACGCTGCGTGGCCGTCGCAATGCTCCCTTTTCTCTGGAGACATCGGCCAAGTCGGTCGTTCGGACGGCCAATACTGCAGAAATGTTAAAGTTCGCTGGTGCCGCCACATTGATTCCACTCGGACGGCTGAAGCAGAGCGTTCATCAGACATTCCGACTGGCGTGCCCACTGGGCGCGCCCAGTTTCCTTTCAATCTTTCCGTCTCAATTCAACACTCGTATCTACAATCCGTGCTGGGACCCAGCGGCTGATGACGCCATTTAATCATCGACAGCTTTCCGTCGTACTGCACTGTTCGCAGTTCCGAGAACGAAACATTCAACATCGTTGACAAACCTGCATTTGCTCCACTTTATGGGGATGCTGACGGGACGTGATTCCACGACTTTAGTGAGTAACTACATAAGTAATAAGGCTACCTTTAAGTAAGAAGTCTGTAAGTAAGTAAAGCTACCCTCAACGAGCCCAAATGGTAGCATTATGGAATTAAGAAGAAAAATACATAACTACTACCAGCCACCAAAGAAACAGGCGGAACCAACCAAAAAGAAATTTTTTCCTGTTTTTTTGTTCGCCGAGATTTGTGCCACCGCTTTCAATTTGATTTCTACGTCCCTGTAGCAGATTTTTTCTTTTTTCAATAAAAACGACAAACGTCATCATTCATTTGCGTAACATAAATTGATGACTTCTAGATGTGATCAGACTACGACAGACCATGTGTAGCTGCAATCTATTTATATCACTGTATCTGAGTGTATCTCTGTATTCTCTGTATACATGCCCAGATATTACAGCTGTAAATCGCCGACAACAACGTTTGTTGTTATCTGACGTTGATGATCCGTGTCTCTAAACAAACTGTCACGCAATGAATGGACATTACTGACAGTCGTCAGAAGAGTACTCGTTGACACAAGCACACACACTGGCTGCTGCTCCTGCTGCTGCTGTTCAGCTGATTATGTCGATGCAAATCTGAAAGTGATGGCGCACATGTCACGATCGATAACCGTTCGATGAGTGTGACTTTGCTATACCGCAGCCGATCCGATTCTCTGCGGTGCTGCACAGAGAAGAAACCAACGGTCGTCGTACGTCCTAACTCACTGAACATCGAGTTGAGACGACGTCTGTTCGGCGATCCACACACAACACAGCCGGCCAAGATCTCGAATACGTATGCAACTTCTAACCGTTCTATAGACGATGACTTACTTCGGGCTATATTTGGGCTACACGCTGCCACTGATCATCGCTGATCAATAGTGAACGTGGCTACTTTCACTCATTCTCACTCAGCAATGAGTGCATCATAGTCTAGAAACGAGGCCCAGCGACGTGAACGCCGATAAATCTGAGACAAAAAGCCAAGCTGTCGCTAGGATAGCCGACCGTACTGCCTCACAGCACCTTCGGGGTCACGTGATGTCATCGGTCACGTGACCATTTGACAGCCCATATGCCATTTTCTATTGGTGGTCCTTTGGAACCAAGCTTCTATCTGTAACGGTTTCCGATATATTCTACGTCGAATATAGCGCAATGTTTGACATGACCTTGATACGACCTCTAAACAAAGGTCAAGGTCATTCATTTTGGTACCAATCGATTTCTCATATACAACTTCTTATAGGCTCTCAACAGTAACTTTTGCTCTAGGACGCACCGTTTAGCCATAGTACATTCCATACAGACGACGACAGACGACAGACGGACGCAACACTGTACCAATAGCGCGACCGTTAGTACGGTCGGCTAAAAACTAGCCTACAAACGGAACAACTCGAAATTGAAAGCGACGTCCTCATGGCAAGCTACTTAATTCTAATCGATACGATCAACGGCATGACTGGCCGGCGTCAGGCCAGATCCAAGGTATTGATGCATCGCTAGATCGCTGCTTAGTCACAGTCGTCAGCGCTGACAGGCGAGCTTAACTCTGCAATGGTCGCCGGACAACGATGTCATCCCGTCATAGGAGTCCAATCCATCACCCACGTCCATGTTTCGGCTAATTACAGAACTTCAGTGACACCTTGCTGAGCCCATCTGCAATGGGCAGAATCCCGGACGAAGGGACTGCAATAGAGTAAGCCATCGCTATCCAGTAAGGGATTATTGATCACTTATGCGATCTTGAGCTTAATTTCTAACGTCTTTAGACTTGAAACAGGCACTTTACGTTCACTGGCGTCGGTGGCACTACTGGTAGTGCGTCGGACTAACAATCGGAAGGTTGTGGGTTCGAGGCCTACTAATTACTAAAGTAGTGTGCATCACAGTGTTGACATGTAACCGCCTCGGGTGAACTGTCCACTGTGGCCGACCGCCACTCCTTCTGAGCTGTAAGAAGTTGGAGTTTAGACTGTCAGCGTTGATGGACTCGGACCTGGCATGGGTAAATGGCAAGAGCGGTAGACAAAGCTGACGCTATGCTGACGCTTTCCAGCGCTCTATACCATTTACCATTTACTGTTACGTTCTAACGATTCATCTCGAAGATAATTTACAGTCTAGTTGACGAGTGACGACCCAACTCTTCGCTCAAGCATTACATAAGCCGCTGAGAAACGAAAGATGATAAGTGATCGCATACTTACTTACTTATATATCACCTGCCGATGATGTTGAGATGCAATCGTTCATTGCTGCTTGTTAGTAACTTGTCACTCTTTGTTGAGATGAAATTGTTACTTTGCCGTAATTGTACTCTTAAAGCACGTGCCTCTGAATACGAATTAATGTAGTCGTGATCGAGAACTGGTACCCAAAGTCAACTCCTTGACTGAGAGTAACTTTCTAATTAGACAACTTTATAAAAACTGCTACTATCAGTCTAACACTTCTGTTATTTCATGTTTCTTGACTGTTCTGTCCATATCGTTGTAGCATGTTGCGTTTTGACAACGTCGTATTAAACGAATATTATTATTATTATTGTAAATTTACCACCTTAGCTTAGAGCACGTCTACAGGTTTGTAGCGTGTAGACGTCTACTGCACGTACGGAAGAGTTAAGTTGTCAAGCAAAAAAACGTCGCTTGAGCGACAATCTGCAGATAGGCAGCTTCCTTTCACGTCAGACCGACATGCTGTAGGGCAGAGCAGAGCAGCAAATCGTGAAATCGACAAGAGACAAACGACTTGGCACGCCGTCGTCGTTGTAAAAAGCAGCAGCAACGAGCGCAGCCAACCGCGGCGACGTGCATGCACATCGTTAAGCGAATGCAATTTATCGTTGAGCGGCGGAGAGACGACGGGAGACACGGGGCTGCGGGGAGACCATGCATCGCTGCTGTATACGCTCGACTTCGCAGCTGCTGTGTTGCGTAGTTTAGTGGTGCTGCGCAGTCTCCGCAGCACGCCACCAACCACGCCTTGCTCTCAATACACAGCCGCCGCGTGCGTCGTCAAACGGCCCAGTCACTGGCTACGTTTAGCTCGACGCAAGTCGGTGTCCAATCATGCAACACGCAAACACACTTCCTGCACGGACACCGAGACCCGGACGTGGTTGGCTGCTAATTAGCAGAATAATAGCACCAGTTTTGTACTGATGGCGGCGGCGTCGTCGTCGTCGCTACAGCGGCACGCATTTTTCGATCGATAAAACGCGACGGACGTTGGTCGGTGTCGCGCAGTGACGTCACGTCGATCACGCGCGCCGGGCAGTGTGACGTCACAGTGACGTCACAGTGCCCAGCCTGGCGGACCACACGACGGCGACGGCGGGGAATATTCCGGGAACGACGGGTCGCGATTGAACTGGGTCAATAAGACTGACAACGGGTCGTATAACGATGAGGCCGCGGAACGATGTCTATCGCGACGATATGCCGGCTATTTCTGGCCATGCGCTGGGCGTGATGGTGACAGTCGTTTCGTTGCTATGCCGCGCTTCTATCGCTTTACGTTGTGAATCGAGGCGTAAGGAGTAGAATGTTTGCTATACGAAATGGCCACAGAACGCAACTAATAATGCTCGTCGCTGCTCAGTGCTCCATAGTTCGAGAAAACGTATGAAACACACCAAAGACGTAAAAGTCACAACTTTTTGGATTTTGAAAAACGTAAAAGAAGTAAAAAAAGTAGAAGTGATAACGTATAGGCCTACAGTCCTGAAGACCACGATGACCAAACTCAGTCAGTTTTGTTGTCCTAAGGCCATTATTATATTTTAATCAAAAATGTTTTAATTGTTTTAATATGTGTTAATGTTTTAAGGTTTATTCTAATGCATGTATTGTATAACGTGACATGTGTAATTGTTTTACAGCGAAAGTGTCAGTTAAAAATTTTAAAGTGGAGAAGAGTGAAAACTTCGATAATGCTTTATACGTTTTACGTATTTGACATGGCACTTCTAAAAAACGTAAAAAGGCGCGTGTTTTTGGATTTCGAAAAACGTAAAAAAACGTATTCTCGAACTATGTTGCACTCTGCTCTGTACTACTGGATCCGCCGTGTAGACGTATTGTGATGGGTTTTCCTGAGTATCGCAATTCCGCGATAACTCGCGGTTGTCACTTGCAAGACACGACGAATGTGAGAGACAACCACCTCTGCACTGCACATCTTTGGGTCTGTGATGTGTCTGGTACTCACTCATAAATGTAAACGTAAAAACAAGAATGCCAGCTATCGCAAACAAATCGCCCGCCCGCTGGTGCAGTCGATATGCGATAAAGCAGTTGGTAAACAAAGTTCTGCTGCTGACATTAATGGTGTTAAAGGGGAAGGGAAACGTTTTTACATCGCGACTTAATTTGTAGATATATACTGTCTGAATATGTATCTGACATTTATATCGATGGTTTATGCACCATAAGCGTAAAAACTTAAATAGTTTCTGGTGCTATTCGACACTCCACATACGATTTCCTATTGTTGCCTCTATCTTGAACCGTTTCCAAGACATTAGCATTTCAATAGCGCACGTGACGTCCAACAATCCTTAATTCTTGTACAATTTTAAATACATATTCTCACTAATAATCACGTTGTATGAAACTAGATACAGCATATTCTCTATCGAAAAGGTTTCGAACAACTGCAGTCAACTTCAACTTCTTCGAGGTCATTCAAGGTTATCGGAAATAATATTGTTCTATAGAATAAATTTCATATTATTCGTCCATTACAACTGTCCACATTGCACCATTTCCGAGATGCTAGCACCTGTGCACCAGTTAGGAGCTACGTGAAGTCTAGTAAGCTTGCACGATGTTGCAAATGTAGTATCCGTGTACATCGCATCATCCGCGTCCCCTGCCTGTTGATCGCACGTAACGACTTTTTGAGATCAACAGAACTTCGTCGACGTTATTCATCACAGCACTGCTTAACTGTTTTTCGTGCCATTGAAGGCCGCAACCCACTAGGCGAACTAGTTGGAAACTACTTGCCAACCTGGGTTGGCAACCCGGGTTTCCAACTAGTTTTCAACTAGTTGCCAACTAGTTTGCAACTTTTGTTGGCAACCCAGCATTATTAGTCTCCAACTAGTTCGCCTAGTGGGTTGCGGAATTTACATTTAAATCATTGAGTTGTAGGTGCATTGCTTTACTGTAGTGTAATTTTTGTAGCTGTAATTTTTAAGCTAATTTGTGTAAAAAAAACTATCTTTTTAACAATAGTGTAACGATGACACCAATTAAATGTACAGGGTGACCCAATAAAAACCGTACATTTTTGAGATACCATATTTTTGAAGCCACTACAGATACAAGAAAGCCGTGCTGCCGCAAGGAAACCGCGCGATGCCGCAAGTGTTCTTTTCTGTTGAAGTTCGCCAACAACATTCACTACAAGTATAAGACTAGCCAAGCTTCGAAAGCGGCCAC
>Ga0056114_1000433_pt1 | contig 14367 bp, 15 predicted proteins | sample WorMetHERISLAND1_FD_77005 | JGI IMG/M metagenome (GOLD analysis project Ga0056114, IMG submission 77005) | Marine gutless worms symbiont microbial communities from Max Planck institute for Marine Microbiology, Germany - Olavius loisae HERON... ...
CAAGGGAGGGGAGGGGAGTATGCCAAAAGAAAATACTGGCTACGGCTCTGTGCCCCCCCAACTTTATCTGCCTTCCCGCGCCCCTGCCGTCGCTCCTCCGGCAGATCGGACGTTATCGAGCTTACAGTATGACCGGAGCTGTGTGTATTCATTGATCGATCGAAACACCGATCCTGATCGCGTTAATTCCACTGGGACCACCGGGACGTGGTTCGGTAGCTACTGTTCGGCAGGCTGTGCTGCCGCAGGGCGGGACCCCGGGCCTAACACGTCCGACGGACGTCGTTCGATCCAGTCGCACGTCGCTAACGATGCAACTATTACTTCGCTGCTTGCAGCTGCAGCTTGAACAGGGAGCGGCTCTCGCGCACACAGTATGTTGACTACAGCAGTTGCTTTTAATCCTGCTATTTGCCAGCTGCACACACGTACTAGAGCTGCAACAAATTCACTCACTGCTGCTTGAAATGTATTTTCCTCGGACGACGACGGCAGATAATACGCGATCACAGTGTCACTGTCTGTATAGCAAAATTAATCATGAAGTTGTGATTTGGGTAAAATTTTCAGATTTCGACCCGGGAACAAATCGATCAGATCTAGAGCACTACCGCCCTGGACAATTTGTATATCATACTTGCACTGGAAATTTTTGACCCACCATTGGCCACTAGAAGGAGAGGGACATTTCTATGGACCGAACCCCTGCTAAGGGACGCAGGGCCCCACGAAGGCCCAGTGTTTTGCCTCTCCGTATGCAGCGATAACGATGTCTGACATATGAACGATATTTGGCGCGTTGGAGAAAAAGCTGTATATTCTCAAACGAGTCCCTCCTGGCTCGAGTCGAATATGCACGGCGGTCAAACAAGCGTTGACGATGGCAGATCGGACGATCAGTCGACAACATTAACCCTTTAAAGCCCACTGTTGCCATATGGGTACAGCTATAAAGCATCCTGTGCCAGACCGGGTTAAGCCGTCATTTGTAATTTTTGACATCCGCGCACTCTGACGATGGCAACAGTAGGCTTTAAAGGGTTAAGAATAATTCTGTCGAGTTCTGTTCGACTCGTCGATGAAATTCAGTGGCGGTAAAGATTAAACAGTGACGACTGATGACAGAGTTTGTTGAAGTGATGACCGGCGAGTGTTTCATTATTCAGCTGCACATGCCAGCCTCAGTCAGACGACTGCGTGTAGACAGACATCACCATGTAGACCCACAGGAAGAGCCCCCAACCGCCCCACTCTCACTCACACGGACTCCTCGCATTGACACCTGCATTCTAATGTGCGCCACTCACTCGTCAGTCTTCATTGCGTGTAGTTACACTGTACGACTGCGCATCGAAACCGCACAGTGCAGACCATGGTTAGGCGCAGACTACGGCGATTCCAAAGTCTTTTAACGTAGCACCGTGCGAGACGTTTATACCTAATTTGGTGGAGATGAAGTTGATTACACAGCAATGACGGCATGACATACGTACGTACACGTTTATTCGCCTACAAAGGCAGACATACAAATATAAGCACAGCTAAAAATACACAAAAAGTACAAAGTAAAAGTATGCCTACGATACAAGAGTTTAACGTGAACTAAACAAAAAGCCCAGTGTGCTCAGCTTAATCTAGCACATGTAACCAGAAACAAAACAAGAAGCCAAGCTGTCGCTAGGATAGTCGACCGTACTGCCTCACAGCACCTTTGGGGGCCATGTGATTGTGACGTCATCGGTCACGTGACCGTTTGATATCTCATATGCCATTTCTAGCTATTGGTTGTCCTTTGGAACCAAGCCTCTATCTCTAACGGTTTCCGAGATATTCAACGTCGAATGTAACGCAATGGTTGACAACAAAATTAGAGATGCACCGATAAGGCAATGGCCGATTATCGGTCGGACCGATAATCGGCGTCAAACAATCGGCCGATTATCGGCCGATGCCGATTAATACAAAAGCCTGACATTCTTACCTTAATACCAAAGACTGTATCGATCATACAAATATTTTACTGTATAATCGTATCATATCGTATAATATAACATACTAGTGCGTAACTACGCAACACTACCAGCATGTTTGCTGAGTTTGCATTATATAACTATAAAACGAAAATTTGTGTCATCCGTTCAAATTAAAAAAATGTAATTTCAGTATCCAGTGCCATCATAATACACAGTAAATAACAATCGGCCGATACCGGTATAGTAATCGGCCGATACCGATTATCGGTGCATCCCTAAAAAAATGACCTTAATACGACCTCTAAACAAAGGTCAAGGTCATTCATTTTGGTACCAATTGATTTCTTATATACGACTTCCCATAGGCTGTCAATAGTAACTTTTGCTCTAGGACGCACCGCTTAGCCACAATACACGTTAGGGGCCTACAGATGCAACACTGTACCAATAGCGCGACCGTACTAAGTACGGATGCGGTTGGCTAAAAAAATAAAAGAAGAAACTAAAAGAAATACACGCCAGTGCCCATGCACTTAGTCCGGTACAGGTTCAAGATCCACGAAGGCAGTCCAAAAGGAACAACAAAGATTAGGCCTATGGAAGAAAGGATTTGTGAAACAGATGAGTTTTAAGTCCGGAGTAAAAGGACAAGGGAGTGATAGGTGGTGACCGCGAAGGCGGGAGACTGTGATGAGGTGATGTGCGCAGCCTGCCCACAAAACAATGAAAAGAATATGAACACTGAGAATTCAATTCATACACTTTTAGAAACTTGTTAACTGTTTTGTCACAGACACTCAGCATACCATTTACAGTTGATAAAATTCCTCCGAGAGATAATATATACAGGCAATCATCAACGAAGTCCTATGACTTAACTATGCAATACACAAATATTATCAGAGACGTCAATCACATAGTTTTGAAATAATGAAATAAGCTCTAATACTGATAGTTCGTCTATTGACCAGACTGATGTCGAATTATAGACCAGTACAAGGTGCTGGAGGTACAAAACGATCAATTTGAACGTGGTAGAGCTCCAGCTGATTTTAAACATTATACCGTACATAATTCGGGTGCACTGTGGTCGTGCGATTGCAACGTTGCGGGTTCAAATCCCACCTGCAGCTGCTGTGTACCAACGCCAACTCAACATGCCATCCCTCCGGGGTGAGTTAATGAGTACCAATCAAAGCGTCGCTTATTTACACATCAAGGCAGCCTTCGACTCCGTCGACCGACGTGCCTTGTGGAAGGCACTGCACAGCACTGGTGTTCCAGATTTTCTGATAGATCTCATCGCAGCTCTGCGTGAAAACACCGGAGCTCAAGTACGCAGCGGGAATAACCTGTCCAACCGATTTCAAGCCACTTCAGGAGTGAGACAGGGCTGCATCCTTGTGCCTGCCCTATTCTCAGTTGCAATCGATTGGATTCTTAACCATACCTCGTATGTCCACAAAACCAGGCATCTGTGTTGGTGCGCGTCGGTTCACTATCTCGTCTATGCAGACGACCACCACCTTTTTCGTCTCGTCTGCATCAGATGCAGCTGAATGCCTATCTAGCTTCAACAAGTCATCCTCAGTGCTTGGCATGCATGTCTCATGGGCCAAAACCAAACTTCAGAAGATCAGCTCTGAAGGACACGGTCATGAAACACTGTGGAGCAAGTGGACAATTTTATTTACCTCGGCAGTACCCAATCATCCTCCGGCGACAGTCAAGCCGATATAACACATCGCACTTCACTTGCGTCATCGGTCATGTCTTCTCTGCAACAAGTCTGGACGGATCGACGCCTCTCGTTATCAACGAAGATCCAGTTATTGTCTTACCCGTTCTCTTGTACGCCTGTGAGACATGGACAGTACTCGCCGCCGATGAACGACGCCTGGAGGCTTTCCACATGAAGTGCCAACGCCAAATATCCAAGATCCGTTGGCAGGACACATCAGGAACTCCGAGATCACTGCGCATCCCTGTCTCGGCCCGGTGTTGGATCTCATAAAACGCCGTCGGAATTCACATTGCCAGGCTTTCTAAAGATACGTCAGCACACCAAGCACTCCGGTGTCATGTTGATCTGACTCTCAGCCATCCTCCCGAGCACTTGGCCAAGAAATGACATGGGCTTATTCTACAATGCTCCCAAGCCCACACAGGACAGCTGATGGTAGACACAGTCGCTGCACTGAAGTACTATAAAATGTTCATGACATAAGAATCATCAGCTGAAGTGTTAACCCAACTATCTTATGTTTACTGCACATGTGAAGCAAAGATTGTTGTTAATCACGTGTTTCACGTTCACAGTCGAGCTCAGAAAGACAGTGACGCAGAATGTCAGTGTATCGTCGACACATTGACACCGCCAGTCTCAGCTCATATGACGTGCTGCTCTCAGCATCACACTCCTGTCAGACAAATACAACATGTCCATCGGTACACTACGAGTCATTCATTCTGACTGTTTGCAATGTAAAAATGAGATAAACAAAGTAGCAGTGAACTACAGTAATTAGTGCAAGTCTACAAAGACAATCTATTCTGATTGCAAGTACTGATCAGTCCATGCTCTTCCATCCCAATTTTGTTGAAAAGTAACTTGACGCTTAAAGTTGTAAACAAAATTGAGGCTGAAACAGGGGCGTCGATCCCCCAAAGAGCAAAAAAATCATCCTCCAAAGCTGCAGCCTTAGGTCTGAAGAGCTGAAATGTTAGGCCGAAGGCCAAGAGTCGGGGTGGGGTTTTGGGGGAGTGCAGCGAGCCCCCTTTCTATCAGCTGGGGGCCTGCAGCACTGTAAGCTCCCCTAGAATGGTTCGAGGCAGAGCCCTGACAGCACACATTTTGAAGCATTCAGAGTGCAGAAAATGCCTCAGAAGGCAGAAGCTATTGTGAGGTCAGCAGGGGAATTCTTCCCCCTAGGCCACTTTGGACGCATGTTGTGTCCACTCCCCCCTCTGGGCTTGTCTTGCAGACTGACATTTTGGAGCCTGTGCGATCAAGGTTGCAGTTAGAAGGAGGTATAAGTAATACCATGGGCAGTTTATTGTGTCAGCATGCTTTTACTACTGAATGTTATACATGTAACTACAGGTATAGTGGCTGTTCTGTTGAGCATTAAAGGGCTCACTGTGCTTGAAAGCATGTTCATTTCATCAACTATTTATTTACTTATTTACTTACTAACTTCTTATGTATCTCGAAACTGTTTTATATCATTTTAGCTTAACAATTGCTTGTGTTCAGAATAACAAGAAATGGCAAAATATTCCTGATGCTAAAGCACAAAAACTAAACTATAATAAATTGAAACATGACATACGCCTGCTCACAGATGTACATATATTAACTGAGAATAAACATCTAGGAAAACATGATCATGACTTCTATTTTACGATTTGCCAATATAAAGATTTGCATCTGTAATATGATGTTTACAAAATGCTGTTATTTGGACTAATTTAGTGCTTGCAATACACGCTAGATCATGAGTTACTAATAGCTAATACATCATCTTTTTCAAAATTACAAAAGAACAACAAAGCTATAAAAGAAGAGAATACTTGATCATGTTTTGTCGGAATGCCACTAAGCATGTTAGTTATAAGTACTTTAGCCAGTGTTTTTGCCAACATTTCAACGTCTGGTGGTATGTTCTGTTGAAGATAGACATCCATTAGCTGCCTGTCACACACCAGTTCAGTATTCACTCAATAAGTATTCCTATACAGCAAGGATCGATTTAGAGACAATCGGCTACAGTTTTCCAATATGTTGCATTCACACACTAAACATAATGTAACGACTTGAGCCGGCAACTGAACGTGTCAGACAACTCCCTTCATAAAGTACAGCAAACTCCTCACAGTAAATTGCGCATTGCAAGTGGCATTTTGCAAAAAAAAAACAGTTTGGTTTCAAACTGCTCAAAAACCACAGTTGCTGACGAGTTTTTGCGAGGCCAAGGAGAAGAAGTACGATGAATCTTCCACTCCACTCTACAATACCACATCAACTGTGACTCATACACCAAACAGCAACACATCAGATCTCGGTGGAATGTGGTCAATGGCAGACTTTTGTCCTCTGACCAAGCTTCAGGGTGGCATTCAGTGTCTACACAAGGCTGACTAAGCAGCAGCTCAGTGGCTGCAGAATGCTGTGTGACAACATCACGAACAGCATCATTCACAGCAGAGAAGCAACAAACTTTTTTTGAATGAAAATACTGACATATTCTGTAGATCATGACACAGCAGTAGAAGCGCCGACTTCAAATTCCACGACATTCCATCACCACTGAACAGCAACCCTCTAACAAGCACACCAACAACTGCAGCAAACAATACCATTCTAATAATGCTGTGAGTATTAGTGACCAGAGCTGGAATATAAAAAATTAGCCCCAAACAGGGTCTGATGGTCGAATCCACCTCACTTCATAGTGATGTGACAAAAACAGGGGACAAAGTAATTTTGCAAAAGGCGACATCTCTTGTCGATATCTTCTATAATGTCACGTCATGTCATATCAAGTCATGTTATGCCATAGCCGCCATGTTAGATTTGATCAAACAGGAAATAGTGCGATTTAATCTGTCGATCCTGAAAACCCTACCCTAGAAGAACCAAACAAGAAGTTGATCAGACAACCCGTTCCAGATATATTGTCATTTGAAATTTCCAAGATGGCGGCCGGCATCCAATTTGGATTTGGTGCAACGAGAAATAGATCCAATCGATCTTCCATCCCGGAAAATACTACAGTTAACCACCCATTCCAGAGATATCAGTATTTGAAGATTTCAAGACGGTGGAAGTTTGAAGGTCAGGTGACGCCGAACAAGGACGAATATCCAAAATCTGTCCAGAAAAATTTAGATATTTTCTTGGAGTATCATAACCCTTTTTGAGTGCATGCATATTGGAAGAGGATAGCCTTTGAAATCATCCATTTCCGCAACTTTCAGACATCCATGACCTTGACCTTGGATTGGGTCATATGGCATACCATCATGTAGCAGTCAAATATCTCTACCTAAAAACCAAATTTAGTCGTAATTGGAAAAACTTTTTGTGAATGGATGGACAATGAATGGATGTACAGACGGATGGACATTGAAACCAGCTTTATTAAGTCGACTCGGAGGAGTTGAGTCGACCTGAAAACAAATGGCAACGATTAGTTCACTACAATTTACTTGGTAAATTAACAGGAACAGCCAACAAGCAAATTCTAACAATCTCAAGACAGTTGTCAGCTAGATATCATCTTTGGTATAGCAACTGATAATGTAGTAAGCATAAAAAATACCGGTACTAGGCCTACAATAAAATCAAAGCAGTGCTACAAATATGACAGTAATACGTGTTTGTTTCTTAGCAACCGTCAACCAACACAAAAAATACATAACACAAAAGAGACTAACTTATCTATGTTTTGTTTTCGCAGCAATTTAAACTTGGTATCTATGTCTGAGATTGAAGCATTACTAACTGCAGCTGTACAGATGTCATCTGGCAGACAACAGACAATAACAAACATCAGGCCAATCACAAAGCATGTATGTTAAATTTATGTTCACACGATGTGATACAAAACATCATCAGTCATGTGCTGAATGAAAAACATAAGTAGTATACTAGTAAGAACCTTAATCTAGCTGTTATGTTTTGGGCTTATGGGGCACTGTACAATGCTAACGGTTATAAAATTAACAAAAAGCATTCACACTGTTTGCAGGCCAAAATATAACTTTCATAAACATTCATTTGTGTTTATTTGCTTGCACAAGTATATAAAATAATCATTTTTATTCCTATGCATTTATTTTCACTTTCACATCACCACATAATGCGTCAAATTTCTGAAAATCTTGCTTATTTGAATACACTATAAATGTCGCCTGACACAAAGTAACACACAAAAAACATAAAGATATAGCAAGTACAATAAAATGTAACAAATGGCAATATAATACTATATTACTTTTCTTAAGTTTTGCATCACATTTGTTGTGTGCTTAATAAAATTACTTGACTTTACTAAATCAGTTCCAATGACAATCGGGAAAAACTTGTGACATTTTCTGACTCATCTAGTGGCAATGGTTTGGCTGACAGGTCCAACAACTATATTAATTCATTTACAACACAATAAAATGACAATAAAAAGCATCACACACGATGACTAAATGCCCTGATGACATCAGTAAATGTTTGTCTGACGTAAAAACAGTTTCAGATCCAATGCAGCTGCGTATGTTACCTGTCGTCACCATGCAAACGTCATGGGGATTGTTGTCTGTGACAAATCCGTAGTTCAACAGCAAGTGTTTATTTGAATGTGGACCGTAATTAATGAAGATCTGGTTGTACTTGTGGCACAGTGTTAATGTCCGTATAATGTAACAGTGTCTAACCTCATCAAATCCAGCTTCAACCTGCAACAATTGCATTCAAACAGAGCAAGTGGCTTAAACTGCCATCAAACTGACACCACAGTAAAAGTATGCCTATGATGCAAGAGTTTAACGTGAACTAAACAAAAAGCTGAGTGTGCTCAGCTTAATCTAGCACATGTAGGCCTAACCAGAAACAAAAAAAAACAAGAAGCCAAGCTGTCGCTAGGATAGCCGACCGTACTGCCTCACAGCACCTTTGGGGGTCACGTGACGTCATCGGTCACCTGACCATTTGATATCTCGTATGCCATAGCTATTGGTGGTCCTCTATTTCTAACGTTTTCCGAGATATTCAACGTCAATGGAGGTTTGACGTCATATAACTGTGATGATGAGCGACCACAAACAACCAATCATTATTCATACTCACACCTCAGCATCTGGAGGTCTACTCCAGCATGCTGCTGATTACAGTATAACAATGGAAGTCATGACTTATCCTTGAGATATCGACACAAGTCCGAAGATGATCATGTATCAGACTGTGCATTCACTGATGATATGTTCAGTTATTGATTTATGTCCATTACATAACATATGCATACACATTTCAGTGCAGTATCAACCATCCATCAGTAGCATGCACTGGAGTGGTGCGTAGCGCCACGAGTTAGCACACTGGATAGCACATGGTCGGCTGTGAGTTCCGGAACATTGTTCAGAATTCAAATCAATGTCAAGTTGCCACAGATCTTCACGTATGGACGGTAGCCAGCCAGGACTATCGAGGTTCTGGTAGATGGCTTTGTATAAACCTATTGAAGGTGGCATTATTGACACACGTGACCTAGCGTTGCCAGTCTTCACTGATGTATGGACTCATTGACAGCAGGTTGACCAGTGTGTTACCGGACCACTGTGTTCGTGGTGTGGTTTAGCCATTTGATTCTGAGTACACGGCGGATTCACCACTGATCAAATGCTCCGTTCCACGTCAGCTTTAGACGGAGCCCAGCATTAGGATGCATAGATGACGATCGGTAGGGCACAAGTGTTGTACAAACGTAGTTTGGTTGACAGAGGATTGTGAACATTCCAAAGTCCAAACTGACTTGTGTGTTTTCTGTATGGCAGACGTCGCAATGGTCATGTGTCTATGTATCTCAGGTTCACTTTTCACAGATAAAGCAAAAACCCATCAGTTTTTAACGCAATTTTCCGACCAAAACGCTGGTATTGTGGTTTTATTCATTATTTTTCTGCTGCAAATAATATATGTGAACAAACACATACGCCTAATATCAATAGAAAACTAGGGTTTCAACTCGCCACAGTTATTAAAAACGGCATTTTATCAGCATTGATTGAGCATGGTTTAACGTCTGCACCAACACAATATAGGTTATACAGCCGACGGTTTTTACAGGTCAAAAGACCCAACCAACAGTATCAAAGTACTGAAGGAGAATCTACAAAGGACAAAGCAAAGATAACAACAACAGACAACCAGCCCCGCACTGCAGGCAGAGTTGTTCATTAAGTCTATGTAACAGCACTCCTCCGATCAAACCTAGCTCTAAAGAGCTGCACAGCAACCAAAGTTCATGCAACTTCTAGTGGTCAGATAGAAACTACAGCAAATTTCTGCAATTAGACAATAAACTACGAAGACAAATTGTCAACCTGAACACTAGGAGAATGGTTTAGTAAGTCCAGCAGTGGAGCAAGTGCAATACAATTGTCACCGGAGCTGCCATCAATATAGTCAGATGGACGCATATAGACACATCTGGTGCAGACAGTCGTCCATGCCCACTTGAAACTGGCGAATGTAAAAGCACAGACAACAGTTTCTCCCATTGTAGCTACTATGTGGTCAAACAAATCTCGCAGGCGATTGAAATTCTTTGTGATTTTGTTCACTAGCAATCTAGCATCTTGAGAAATATCGGTCGGTAATGACAGCAAAGCTTCATCACTCCAATACGGCGGCGTAGAATAGCTCTCAGGCAGCATATCAATATATGGATGCCACGGAGAATGTACACCACGATGTCGCTCGTACATGAGAAATGTTGCCAGAATATCGTATGATGATAGCTGCTGAAAGGATCTGTAACTACAGGTACACACAACAACAATCAAATGATGCATAATGTAAGCAGCTCAGAGGGATTGATTAAAGTGTCAAATAATGACTGTTACGTCACAGGCACTACCAAAGATATTTAGAAACCACAGTATTTGTGAACTGAACGCATGAGTGGAAGCAAAGTTTTAGGACAACTGAAAGTACAAGTATTTGCAAAATGATGGCAAGAGAAAACTGTAAGTTTGAACTAAACACAAAAATTACAACTTTTCTAAAAAATTTCAATTTGAAAGTTTTAAATTGACATAAGATCAGCAGCTTTGGACACTACTGATTACAGATAAACAATTTCATTGATAACTTTTCATCTGAACAAACATAAATGTCAGTGTCTTTGGCGGAAGGCACAATTTCATAACAGACAAAAGTTGTAAGTTACAAACCCGCGCAGGACTCGTCCAACAGTGCTATTCAAAATACTGCATGCAGTAATCAGTAAATTTTCAGGAAGGGATACGATAACTTCTCCAGGCTTGAAATATTTCATTGCCATTAATCCACGACCAGTATCTACACACATTACTCTTGTAGAATGAGTTATATTCACAGCTACAAAAACACTACAAGTCACAGAGCTCTGCATAACATAACTTGTAACAATGGTGGTGCACCAATATTGTTGATTCAGTACTATTTATAATTAACATTAGGAATATTTGGCTAATGGTTAACTGAATATTTATTTGTCCAAGAACAATCACTGCATGCAAATAACAATACCGGAGACTTAGGGAAATGGTTGGGTCAATAGGGTCAGATATTGGTTTGAATGTCATATTGTCATTCATAATGCTACATGTTACATGTTGCCCTGTTACATGTACACAGTCACCTTTCATTCAACTGTAGCAGCACTGATACAGTCATTGGTTAAAGCAGTGTTTTTGTGACCAGCTGTAAGCAATGTACGACAAGAATAACTTTTTAACAATGATGCCGAGTGGACCTCATATTGTACTTTTTCTTTGAGAGTGTGCGCATCATCTGGAACAGACTCGATGATCAGTCAGAGACAGCTTCACCACTGAATTCTTTTTAAATGAGCAATCTCAACTTAGAAGACAGTCAATGGCTCTCTCTTCATGTAGTGGACATTAGGTTCACTGACCTCTAGAGGCTGCCAAGTTTACTGCTTATCTTTGTCTGGTAAGTTTCAGGGCAGCTAGAAAAAACGTGGAACCTGTCATAAATCTTCAAAGAGGATATCATTTACGGTCTGATCATAACACTGACAAGAATTTAGTTCGAAGTGGCTAGCCGACTGACAGTTGGTCAGTTAGGTGTCCCACTAAACGGGCGACCGGGCTGGCTAATTAATACTGTTTCATGTTTTCGTACACAATGTGTAACAAATACGATAATGGTAGAAAGGTTAGATTAGCATGTCATGTAGAAGTTTTCGAGTTTTAATAAATTTAATTCATGGGTCTATACAGGGTTAGGGATAGTGTTAGTTAACCAATAATTTTGGCTTATTCAGTCATCTTTGCTTCTTCATCAGTTGCCAATGCCCTGGCAGCCAATGAGGACAATAAAATAAAACTGACTGTCGGCTAGTACACAGCCGGTTTGACTGAAGTCACCACCGACCATAATTAGTAGTCAGTACCAGTCAGAGGCATACCAGTGCAGGCCGCTAATTATTGTCTTGTCCCCACGGTTTGCATTTGACTTTCGAGGATTATTCAAATAATGTTTAAACGTATGTAAATATTCACTTTACGTTAATAAATTCACCCGACTGTTCTACCTGCTTATTCAGTTGGTAGGGGCTGCTAACAATGGTTGGCGTTATTATCAGTCCGGGACTGATAAATATAATATAAACTTATATCAGTCCGGGCCATACTGAAACCGGATTTTATTATCAGTCCGCCCCGCCCTCACACCCACCGTCAGACATATGTCTGCTGTCGGACTTCAACTTAGCTGTACGCTTATGGACGATTTATGGACGTTTCGCCCATTTGTCAGTTCGCCCCTGGTCGTTTCGCCCACGGTAAATGATTAAATAAGTAGCTGGGTATATTATCAGTCCGGGACTGATAATATAAACTTATATCAGTCCGGGTCAGACGAAACCGGATTTTATTATCAGTCCGCCCCACCCTCACACAGTCACACCCACAGTCAGACATATGTCTGCTGTCTGACTTCAACTTAGCTGTACGCTTATGGGCAATTTATGGACGTTTCGCCCATTTGCCCCTGGTCGTTTCGCCCATGGTAATAAGTAGCTTTTTAATTCAGCGTGACATATGCACGGTGACATGAGTAGTAAAACATCCAAATGATGGTGTCATTTGCATTTTAACTGAATAAGCAGGAAAAATTGAATACGCCCAGCGGCGAAATGTCTTGTGCCGAAATTATTGCTTAACTAACACTGACCCTACTTACATCTTCAGGGACCCACAATGGTGCAATAAACTAAGCCACAACCGACCGCAAGTGACATTTTAACAGAACACGTGGAGGTGGGAGGGGTGGTGAATGCAGGAAGACGGGTAGTAAATGTCATGAAATAATGACTTTGAAATGTCTGGAATGCAAAGAGTTGAGATTTGCAGCAAACAGTGTGTCTGAGTAGGAAATTTCACGCGTGAAAGGAAAAATTATACGTAGGGCCTATAGTAGTATAGCACGCTAACAACAACGCGAAACGCTACAGCCTACCACTGTACCATGCACGCAGCCAACAATCACAGCGTGAGGCGGGGCGGACTGATAACAAAATCCGGTTTCAGTCCGGCCTGGACTGATAATAGATTTTACGGCTAACAATGGTCGGTGGTGTCGGTGGTGACTTCAGGCAGACCCGTACACAGCCAGGCCGACCAACTCTCGGTCGGCTACCCACGGCCGACTTAGATAAAGGGTTGAAGGGTTCAACTGTGACACGCTGTGGAGTGTGGAACCTACGTTACACAGGAACTTGGCTTATAATAGGCATGGGATGTAGAACAGGCTGGCTAACTTGGACTTAACATAACAGTACAGCACCATTAAAACACTTGATGGCCACGTGGCAGTCACGCTTCTTAAATCCATTAGCGCACATCCACTCGCCAATCTTCCGCCGCAGCAAAATTTCTGCATGAGTTTGTTTTGTGCTATCTTTCCTCCTCCTCCATCGAGATGTTCGACCACGCTTCATTTGTTTATATTTACATAGATAATAAAACTTACATAGAGCCTGCAAAACCGTGCACAGTCCGGGTGTTGGTAAAAAGCGGGAGTGCGTAAGTGCGAGATGAGGGAGTGCTAACGGGTAAAAACCGGGAAATAAACTGCGGAGAAAAGTGCGGGACAACGGGTAATTTGCGGGAGTATAAAATGCCGGACGTCTGTCGACATGCGCAAAATACAGTGGACCTTAGGCCTACTTTTCTTAGCACAATAGCCTAAGTCCGTCTGTTCTTGATAACTGAACTACAGGGTGGGTCAAAAAAGTAAGACGCAGATTTTTGTCCATATCTTCGCCTAATATTCACGGATTTTCAAATTTTTATCAACAATTTTTGTGGAAAATTTGTAATTAAGTGGTAAGTTTTACTAAATATACCATCACTGGCATCACACATTAACTGCGTCGGCATCGCTACACTACTTTGTGAACAATGGTAAAAAATGGTAAATGGCTCCCTGATTTTATAGAGCGCTTGAAAGCGTCAGCATGGCATCAGCTTTATCTACCGCTTACCATTACCCATGCCAGATCCGAGTCCATCAACGCTGACAGTCTTAAACTCCAACTTCTTACAGCTCGGAAGAAGGAGTGGTGGCCGGCCACAGCCGACAGTTTACCCCAGGCGGTTTACCTGACAA
>Ga0056114_1000434_pt1 | contig 14366 bp, 8 predicted proteins | sample WorMetHERISLAND1_FD_77005 | JGI IMG/M metagenome (GOLD analysis project Ga0056114, IMG submission 77005) | Marine gutless worms symbiont microbial communities from Max Planck institute for Marine Microbiology, Germany - Olavius loisae HERON... ...
CAACACACAATCTAACATGTTCAGAAGGCTTGCTCAAAGTGTCCTCCATCAGCGGTCTCACAGGCCCTAAGACGGCGATGCCACTGCCTGATCGCTGATGCAATGATTTCGTGATCCAGTTTTCTGCATCTAACAACTGAAGTGCAAACTGAAGTTTGCACTTCAGTTCACTGATGTTCGCGAAACGAGTTCCGTACACTTTCTCCTGCAGAATACTCCAAACACAATAGTCAACTGGATTTAGGTCGCTTAGTTCGGTGGCCACAAATCAGGCATGTGTTGAACAGTGCCTTATTTAGGCATGATATTGTTGAATTGTCCAATTTTTTACTGGTATAGTTTTCGCATGGTACATTGGTCACATAGTTAAGGTGTGGAGGACAATTGCTGTACATCAGTAGATACAGAAAAATGTGCGAAGTTGCGAGCTTCAAAAATTTTGAGAATAGCTTAACAATTGTAAAAGTTATGACAAAAACTAAAGTGGCCCCTTTTTATCTGGGACACAGTGTATATGCTTAGTTTCACTGAAGTGTATGTGCTGTGTATGCTACAGTGTTTCACCTGGTGTGTTGCACAGGTACGAATGCAGCCTCTCTGGAGCACCAACGGCTGCATTTGAGAAGCAGCATGAAAAGCAGTCTATGTAACAAACAACAACAACAAATGAGACAAAAATGGAATACCATAAAGTGATGTAATACATAAACAGTGCAACCACTATATTGCTGCATTTTCTACATGGTGGCTGGAAAAAGTAATCTGTAATATTGTACACATAACTCTGTTACATTCTGCCAATTTATAAAACAAGAAAGCCTAGCTAACGCCACGTAAGCGAGCGACAGCCGTGTGTGTGTACGAAGACTTGTTTTTGCCATCTCACCGTTGTTTGACGCCCCCTAGCTGAGGAACGACTTGCGATATCAACGCAATCTATACATCGCTGAAAAGTACATTTACTGGGCTACAATTACGTTGCTGACAATACGGGTCTGTCTTCATTCGTATAGCTGTTATTGCCTCTGAAACATGCGAAATGTCTCGAAATTACAAGGGAATTTGACCTTACAGCAGTTAAAGGTCATCCAGGCTCATCGATCTCGGTGCCGATGGACAGTTCATATGTGACTTCATATTACTCATTAATTGTAACTTCAGCCGTATCTGCTACCATTTTCGAGATATTCGCGCTTAAAGATTGAAAACTGCTGGTTTTACCCACCCCTCCCTTGTTTGACGCCCATGCTCGGGAACCCCTTGGAATTTCTGAATGAAACTTACTCCACAAGCACAAAAACTAGAGGGATGGGGCTACCGTTTGGTGAAAATTTCATAATCCTAACTTCAACCGTTTTTCTATGATCCACCCGTCTGACAGACAAACAGACGGACGGGCGATAGCAAATATGGCGCCAAGCATATATGCTGTTGCGTGCTAATTACATCACAATCATAGCCTTAAAGAAGCCATCAGCAAATATTACAACCAAGTGATGCCAGACGCCGTGACGCTACAGAACGAGGTAAAATGCTGACAGCATAATGCTAATTTATGAGTTAAATACATCACATCAGCAACGTGTAACGAGGTACTGTGGAGAAACATTGATGTTGAGGAGATGTTGAACGATTGCATTAATGCACATTTCCTTGAGAGAGTGATAGTAAAAGAATTGGTTTGTTTAATGACGGCTTTATTGCCAATTTCCGGTAGATATGACAGTGAAAGAATTACACAATTAACCCACATTTGTGGACATAATGGGTCGATAATTGCAGCATACTTTTCTGAACTACCCTGAATACATCGTGTGACACTTAGCCAAATATATCCCATTATGTGGCAGCATACCAACGATCGTTTGCATGAACACAGAAAATAACAAACCTTGTGAGTTGTGATGCACCATGTGATTCAACAAGACTGTGCGGAAGTAGTTAGCTGACCACAGTAACTGCACAATGCAGTTCAGAAAGCATGTGTTGCCAAGGTTCCTTATACTTGTGTGGTCTGCAACACAGTAATACAGGGCGATGTGTTTTCCACTGAGTGTAATAATCAGTTGATCACGGTTCATACAGATTTCCCAACACTATTCTGTATGAAAATATGGAAAGGGTAATGAACAAGGAAAAAGCAGTTCTTTTCCCGATAGTGACATATGTAACAATTGTCAGGCTTCCTGTGGTGTGAACGCCAAAGAATAACTATCTGAACACTGTATTACAGGAAATTGGATTCCATGAGCTACAGTTGTCGCTGACAGTACATCCCTAGCACTGTTCAATTTCACTCTGCTGTGTAGAGACATTTTCCAAGCACACGGCATGCTCCTTCAACGACAGCATTCAACACAAAATGGCCATGCACCATCACATGTCTGCGAAAAGACAGTTAAGGAAGGACTACATTTTACACTGTGGTAATGTAGCCCTTCTTTTTGAAGAATATGAATATATATATATATATAGCGACCAAAATGAATGAAAATTGCAGTGTTATCCGTGTCTAGTGTTAGACAACACCACTGTCACTTATGTCCTGCAGACTGCCATTAGTATTTGCACAAAGTTTACATTCACCAAAATGACAAGTTTTCGCTTGTAGTCTCTATATGGAACTAACAACAACTGTAGGGTAAATACCAGCTGATGCTGAACAACGTCTTGTCGTGTAACAGTCGTGTGTTGAGCAGGATCTGCGTAGTCCGTCTGTGGCGGATGATGTGGAGACACATCTGGAGCCTTAGCTGCACATCCAACATGTACATACTCAGCCACAATGCAACATTCAACATCACAAACAACATGCTCAGCACTGAACTGGACGTCGGTGACCTTGACACGTTTGATGCCCAACACCATAACAGTGAACCAGACTGCTGGCGTGATGTGATTCCATGAGTTAACAGAATGATGTAATTTATTTCCAACAATTTTACCCAATGTGACATTGTTGAACAATATGACAAATTGCATTTCCGAATTGAATAATAGTATTCTTCGAGTAATGAAATCATCACATGATTTTACAATCACCAACATTCACCGACTGCAAATGACAGCATAAAGCAAGCAATAGGAAACTGTTTACAGGTGGTCTACGTTCACAGGTTAATGTCATATTTACACAGAAATAAAATTCCAAATGAAGCAGTTTTATGCGCTAGCAAGCACACAGTCGGTGTGATGTTGTCTTGAAACTGCAATAATTCACACCTTGCAATGCATCTCACATTTGACAGGACTCTGGCAGACATTGTGTGCTATAAAAATTCATTAACTGACATACTTACTGAACTTCATTTGAGGCCGGCGCAATATACAAGGTGATTGAAGACCGACTTCAATTTTAATCACATGATTAATAAAAAGCATTGATTTCATACGATCACATTTCGGCAGACATGTTTCAATACCATGCATGCACCATTGTACACCTGAACATTGTCCCTTTGTAGGCGGCATCAGCAGAGGTGATTAAACCCATTAGGACACATTACAAAGGCATGCTTTTACCACTGATTTTTTGTATATTCGATTGTTACAACAAACATTATGATTATCAAGGAATGTTGCCAGCGACACTTGTGCTCCCTGCTAAAGTGACTGCACTGAATGAAGTGCCAAAGCATACTGAATTCTGCACGTCCATCTTCTCGATGTGGTAAGCATAGAATGGGGTAGGGGTCATCCGTAAATGATGCCACATAATTTTGAGGAATAATTAAACCTCCCATCGTCACATTTCGTCACAATGTTCTGGACCCCCTTCAAATATGACGTCACAATCCTCAACCCCCCACCCCCTAGTAGCCTATAGTGTAGCCTAAAGAGATGAGTTTCAAACACAATGCGATTTTTTATATTCTAATAAATGTGCAACTGTAAGCATAATAATGTGAAAATTATGATATATAAAAAATATATGTGTGCTATGAAAATTGTCGACTATCAACGGCAAAAAATCCCGGGTGTACCTCCAGCTACTATTATGTCGGACTCCTTGGCTACAACTTGCCATAACTGTGAAGTGTGTGACGTCACAGTACCTTCCAGTCCCCCTACGTCACGCATCGTCACAATGATGTGAACCCCCTCCCCCATCGGAGGTGACGTCATTTATGGACCCTGTAGCTGCATAAATCAATATCCGTCATCGCTGTAAATCATCGCAGTAATCAGTCAACTGTACTACGTCGTAAACTGTTAACATTCTTGAACATTTCACAACTGCAGATTTATTACCTCTGCTTCTGCGTCGTTGTTTCGTAGCTACTTTCTTGGCATACCTGCGCCTTTTCATAGCATTCAAGCGTCGCCTCAAATAGCTCTCCCTGGCATTACGCTTGGCTACTCTCCGCCTGTAGCGCTGCGGAAATGTTCTCATGCCAAGTGTCCGTTTGCCCAAATTGACCTCCTGTTGGACTCTGGCAATCATGCCTGACAGCAGCTGCTCATCCTGCAGGTCATACGACATTGACGACAGATGTGCCACTGTTTGTCGCAGTTGAGACTGCAGTCTAGCAACGTTTGTTAGGCCTGTGTCGGTTTCCACTTCTGCACTGGTTCCTTGTTGGCTGGTGACGGTATCCACGCTGACCAATTCTGGTTGCTCTGCAGTGCAGCCGACAACCTGTTCATCAAGTATGAAGAGAGGAAACTGTCGGTATGACTGAGGTATGATATTCCAGCCATGGTGTTGCATGATGCTAAGCATGTGCTTACAAGGCAGATAGTGACGGTCATAATCAACACAACTGCAGCTGGGCACTGGTGACGATACCTTCACAATATACTGCGTTTGCCCACTCTGAACAGTAAACGTCTCTTCATCTGCTTGTGTGATTGCATCCGCACGAATCTCATCGATCGTGGGCGGCAAACGACGCATGCAGTGGCGGACGAAGTCACTCGGCCGATTGTGAAGGTACGCCGGCACTTTGCTGTCATATGCTCGCATTATGCTTAAGCAGCGAACGTTTGATTCGACATATCTGCAACACAAGATCATCATGCTGCTGAAAAATCCCCTAACTGCTCATCTGGCTTTTGTCGGATTTTGCTGGTAAACAACAAAAAATGCTCTTATTCATCAACCCCGTACAGGATCACAGATAATACACCATTACGATATAGAAACAGCATTGGCAGCAGCAGCATTACTGCAACTGATGGCTTCAACTGCTTAGCATAACATTATGATGACTACTCTTCAGTTGTTTTTGCACAAGACACTCTGCTGACGGACGGTAAAAATAGCCGTCATTTTGATGGCTGCAATTCCAGTCAGGATAGTCGTACAATTAATTACAAATCTGCTCTTTTTTATGTAATCTGAGGAATAAAAGACTAGTGATAAGCAACTGTGGACAGTTTTGGTTCAGCGGAATGTTTAGGGATTACGAAAAAAGCTGAAAATTTCGCGTGATTTCACATATTTCGGAGACAGACACTGGTGAATACACAGGTAAATACAAAAAGAGTATTTACTTGATGGTGTTTACGTTCTCCTAGCTCAGATGTCAGTTGGAATTACTGTTCATTATTTGCTTCAGCATTCACATGCTATTCAGTGCAGAATCGTATCCTATTGCATCGCTGAACAAGGTAATTATTGTGGTAGATAATAACGTAAATAGAAGATATACACCTGAAAGAAACTGGTACCCAGGCAAATACCTGGAAGGTATCTTTACGTGAAGGTTTTTTCGTTATCCCTAAAACAGTGCTACAAATTCATGCATTTTCACAGCCACGGACGAGTTAGCTGCAGAAGACACACTCTCCCACATTTCCTACCTCAGCAGTGCTTGCACAGTAACGGACTGAATGCTGATCACAGATGTTTCATCTTCAAAATTTACTTCACTTTCAGAAAGTTTTTCTGTCAGTTATTTATATTTCTATACCATATCAGCGTTGATGTGAACAATTATTTTGGCGTTCATATCGTACGCTCTAGTGGCCACTAGCAACTTGTAACTTCACATCATGCGTGCATTTGTTGTGATTGCAAATGTTTCATGAGTTAAAGATGTCTTTATTTCTGACTTTGATAATATTTCCGTAATTTTCAGAATCCATAACGTTTCTGTAATCGTTACTGTAATTTCGCTGATGCTGATACAAAATGAACATTCACTGGAGTTTAGCGAATATGCTGGCCTTTTAAATGTCTGCATTTTTGGCCATAGCCGTATTAGAGTGTGTAGACCATTGAAATAATTATGTAACAGTTTTAAATTATAAGCAAATCATTGTAGGTGTAGTTTGCAATATTGCACAGGTTTTCTCATGTCAAAAATGCAAAGATTTGGAAATACTGCAGCAGGTTTCACTAAATTACTCGTATTCTGCTTGTTTAAAGTTCAGGGAATGGAAAATACTGCGGGTGGTTCAGAGTATACAAACTACAATGAACATACTACACAGCAGAGTAATACTTACTTCCTCTCGCTGCTTGGCACAAGTTGTCGCACGACGGCTGTCACGAGGTCTGTCACTGACCCACCAGCTTGATCAGCCAAGAAAGTATACTTCAGGTGCTGATGCTGACGTTCCACCCCGTTAGTTGTGGACACCAGTGTGTGGGTGAACAGGTCCTGGTAGCAACGAACCCATCTCTGTCAATAACAGCACAGATATATCACATTATTGCATTCAGCAATAAATATGTATGACAAGACAGTCAGCATTCTGCAACACGAAACTGACCATGGTCAGATCGGTTCCGCAATGTGCAGGCTGAAGTATGCATAACAGTACAGTAAATTACATTTACGTACAGTCGTACATTGTCAAACATCGAGCGAGTTTGTGAAAAATGTTCCCACAAATATTAGCAATTTCAGAGTAGGCTAAGTAATAACAGCAGTGAAAAGGACATGCTGGTTCGATAAATTTGACAGCATATTGACAGAAAAAGTGAGACATGTTCATTGTTCACGAGAAGTGTGATCACATAAACATTTCATGCAAATAGAAAACAGCTCTCATGGATATGTCTCAATCCGCGCATGACACTATGATCATGCGAAACACTAGGTCACTGCAATTACATGTTAGTGCGTGAAAGCATATACAATCTGTGCTTCTATATGTTATCGCCTGTCTTTCCATCCCCCACAGGTGGATCAGTCACGACATTACAAGTTATGATCATGAAAGTTTCTGACCCAACCCTCTAGTTTCAGCAGAGTAAGTTTCATCCATAAATTGTAATGGCTCCCACCCGGAGTAGGATAGTCAAAAGGGAGGGGTAGGAAAACAAGTCATTATCTAGCTGTAAACATCAATATCACAAAAACGGTAGGAGAGTAGGAGACAAGCCCAGTTACTTCCAATGTCTACTGGGAAATCATCACATATGCGATTTCGATCAAGCTCGATGACTTTGAACAGCTGTAAGTTCGAATTCCTTCGGAATTTTGTGGGATTTCGCAGATGTGGGATTCACAACAGATGAACAAATGAAGAGAGACCCATATTATCAGCGACGGAATTGTAGCCTATTAAATGTACTTTTCAGTGGGTATAGATTACATTGATATCGCAAGGCATTCCTCCGGTTGCATGGTGCCAAGATCGATGACCTTTGACAAGTACAATGACAACCAAATTATATACCCCGTCAACATGGCGACTGTCCGATGAATGTAATTACACGGTACACATGCAATCCAAAAGGCGTTTATATGCACCAGCGATCGAGTACCGGGTACGAAATGTCACAAAATGTTGTCATTAGAAAATTCGGCGATCTGGCATAAGTACATACTGCCACGTACAAACTGACAAATGTGGAGTAAAGCTACACAGCAATAATCTGAGCATGTTCAGCTGAGAATGCAGAAAATGATATCCAGACATTGCATACCTTTTTTTGTGATAGCCATTTGTCAGCAAACCACTTGTGCAGCGTTACTGACTGTTGCCACTCGCTGGATGTTTCGAGGGCATTCAATGCTGACTGAAACTGGTCATCGGACGTGGCGTCAGCTATCTTGTTCAACCTACATCACAGCACCATACTGTCACACGTGTCTACGGCAACTACATGCTACTGTTGCCACTACAATGACAACCTGCACATGTAGGCATCAATCTCATGCAGTTGTGTGTATTTCATTTATCATTTGATTGTTGTCATATGTAAATGCTGCAACAAAACTGGAAAGTCTGAGTCAAAATGACAGCAGCCTACTTAACAAAAGTGAAAGTTTGACCTTTGACCTATAGATCCGAAATTTGCATCTTTATCCCCAAAACAATCAATTGTCAAGAGAAGTGGGCATATAGCACACACTTCTACAGACATTGCAATAACCACATTTGTACAGAAGCATGCACACACAGACACAGCCTGAAGACATAACTGACTGCTCCCAAAGTACGTTGCAATGAGGCATAAATACATCTGCATGTAATAAGTGAATGCTTAACACACGACCTGTGTTCACAGTCTTAGTGTCTTACTTACATCTTTAGAATTGCGTCCTTTTCATCATGACCAGCCAAGTGCCTGTTCCACGCCTGAATGCGGTGGAATTTGCAGACAGCAACCGTCACACCTGCACCAGTGACATGCAACATCTATCAGCATGTATAATTTGGCTAGTGCACACTGGCTCATATATTGTTTCAATATTGGATGGAACGACAGGCGAAAAATGTAAGTGTATGTACATACCAATGTTTACGGTACATTTCAAAAAAGTTTCTGCTGTATTTGTTCTGTTGCACACATCGCAGGATAGTTTGCAGGAAATTAGTGCTACCTGTGGGGCAGCTACATACAGTGGATTACAAGTTTTGCCACAATTACTTCTCCACAAGCATGTTTTGTGCCTAAACAACAAGTAGGTAAACGGCCACGGGGCCACAGTGACATGAAGAGAGCCGATTCATGGTGTCATCATGGTGTCATGGTCTTCATGGTGTCATCTTAATCTGTACTGTATCAAAGGGGCACCGGCGTTGTTTGTTTTAGTTTCTTTTTCTGGCTACGTGTGTTTGATTAAGCTGAATACTCAGCTTTCGTGTCCGCGTTAAAGTCTTCCATCGTATCGTATCGTTTCTCAGGCAAGCTGTAATCCATGGAAATAGTAAAGTAAAATTATCTTTCTGTCTTGTCTTGAAAATGTTTTTGAAAACATATTCTGTGAAAAAACGGCACACTACGCCAAAAGCAGGTGTGCAGACACACACTCTGGATACACCCTGCAATCAATAACGTAATGAAGCAAACAACTGAAACATGTATAAAGTGCCATATAATCGAGTTCTCAGAGGCACTCTCTATAAATAAGCCTAGCCAAAACGCCTATTTGACATTGTTGACGACTAAAAGCAATATCCTTCAGATGAGAACGTAGAAAGCTACAGCCTAAAAACTGTCAAAAAATACAATTAAACAACACTGGCGAAGATAATTATAGTCAGCATTGCCAAAGCATGTAATCTAAATGTGTCACTTTTCCTAATATGTCCGTCACTATTGTAAACATGGAATTCTAATAAGTTGCGTTATTATTGGCCGTTCTGCTGATCGGCAATCTAGTGTTTCTGCATACGGTGTTTGACAGGGGTATCCCTGTATGTGGCCCTCTTCAACGGATACCCTATCATTAAGCAGTTGATATGTGGTATCTATAAGATATGGAATCTCTATGCTGCTGTCCGGAAGACCTTTTTTCACAAGAAAAACTCTGCTAACAGACTGGCACATGGACATGAATGGTAGCAACAATCTAAATTACATGATGACAACTAAAAATGAAACAACTTTACTGCTCTGAATTTAGTTCGTTGACAAATAAACAGAACGTCAGTATCTACTGTCAGCAGTCATCATATTCTTATTTCTTAATACATATAAACACAGACGGAATGTCTAATCACATTCACATGTGCCATCCTCATGACATCGTCAATGTAGGCTGAGTACAACTGAATTGACAGAAATCAATTAACAGTGAAGTTAACAATCATCATCATCATCAGATCGCGTAGTCAGCAGAGGACCGTAGCCCTCTCCATTTAACTCGATCACCGGCAGCTGTCCATGCTTCCTGAGCATTGAAGTTAACAATGGTGAGACTGAATGACCTGTAACTACAACTACATACCACATTTCACTGACGATACATTTATCAAGGTGTCTCATAGGTATCAATCTGTCGCCAGTGTGTCTATCTGTGATTTATTCTTCGCATAATAGTAACATCAGAAAGATGAAACAATGAAGTTCATTTTCTGCAATGGACAACCTACGTCCAGTCCACCAACAAAACAAGACATAAATAGAGCAATAATGTCACACAGAACACACACCAGGAAACACAGCTTCCACGGCTGCAATTTGCGCTGCCGAAAAATCGGACATGACCGCTTTCGTTTGCCACTCCGGGCACCACTGCGAAATTATTCGTAGACCTTCTTCGATAGTGCTGGCCTTCTCGTCAGATGCCAGAAAGACGGCCGCAGTGACGTAACCGCAGTTCGTTGGCACACTGACGACAAACAGCGGCAGACCGTAGGCCGTTGTGTTGTATGTCGCATCCAGCACGGTTACGATGGAACCGTACCGTGCCAGCATGCGTCTCTGCCACAGCGACTGGTGGATAAACACCGGCCCTTCGTCGTCACTACAGCATCATATCATGGCTTGCAATATCACTGACATGTTACTACTACAGACAGCGCATCAAATGCCTGCGCAGTTCTGTTTCTACTGTCATTCAGATGCTGATAATTGAGTGTGGCTTGTGGCTTGGCGGCCCTCAGCTGGCCACCTTCAGCGGTCTCATCCACGGCCAACTACCAATACACTGCTGGCCTGCTCCATGCGACCTAGTTACCAAACAATACTAGACTTTGGAGGCACTGAATGAGTTCCTGCAGTATATAGCTTATAGCACTGGTTTCAGCCATCGGCATTTGTGTTATTCATGATGTGACTGCAGTGGACTAATTATGCATGTCACAGTACTAATCTGAATGCAATTGTACTACATTAACAATACTGATATAACAATAATAATCCAGTATGTCTAGTCTATACAGGCACGGCTTATCACAGCAATGGACTGCTATGGTGTTCTACTGGAGAATGTTAATAGTCGTGTTGACCTCAACAAACAAGTTATCTTGCTGGCGAAGTTTTGTGATATCTTGTTCAACAATCACATATGACTGTGTTTTAGCTGAGTTAGTGTGTGGAATTAATCACATAAATGCGGTAGTCATATGTGCAGAATACATTAAGCACACAGACTTTATCAGAAGACAGTCATGTACCAATTACTAAGGAAATATTACACAGTGCTTTCAGGCTACCAGATAACCATCAGCCATCAGTACAGTTTACAGTAATGCTGTGAGAATATTCGAAATTTCGAATCAAAGAAAACAGTTAATTTAGTATTCGATTAGATTCCAAACAAGTACAATTATTCGAAATTTTCGAATACTTACCGTCACCGAATTCCTTACTTATTTAACAGAATGATGCCGGTTTTTTACGCGCGCGACGCTATGCTACCTCGGGTCTTTGCAAGAGCAACGTGTCTGTCTGTCTGTCCGTCTGTCACACGCCGGTATTGTGCCAAAAAGAAGAACGGTAGTGTCATGATTTCTTCACTGTCTGGTAGCCCACGATTATGTTTTCTGACACCAAATTTCATTCTGACATTCTAAGGGGTTCCCAGAGCGCGGGAATCAAACAAGGGTGGGGTGGGAATTTTCATCCATTTTCTATCTGCAAGCATCAATATCTCAAAAACGGTAGCAGATTGGGCCGAAGTTACTGTTAATGACTAATAGGAAGTCACATATGAGCTTTCAATTGACAACAAGATTGATGCCCTTGGATGACCTTGAACTGCTATAACGTCAAATGTTAATGAGTTTGGCGTGATTTCGTGATTTCGGAAGGCAACAATGGCTAAATGAATGAAGATAGACCGTAATGTACGTGACAAAATTGTAGCCCACTGAATGTACTTTTCAGCGATGTGTCAGTGTGAGTCCAAAAAATTCCTCCGGAGGGGTCCTGACATTTTTCATTTTTTTCACAAACGGTTAAGAATTTTTAATCGATTTTTTACACACCTATTATACATTCCTATCTTCGGTAGATTACAAATTTCTATTCAATTATCACCGATTTTGACGAAGTTATGCCATATTAAGCGCGACTACCCAGTTCACATAATATGCTCAAAATGTACACCGTCGGCAAAGTGGAACTTCTTATATAAAGACATATAATTTATTTTCGCACACACCATATAATGTGAATCAGTCGTGTAACAGTCAATAACAGTTACTCAGCCACACCTGAGATTGAACTGAATTGCGTCGTCGAGGCCATTCGCACGCCAGTCTTCAACCAACTGAAGCACGTTGGCGTCGTCATCACAGGCAGTGCTGCAAAGCAACACGAATGATCAAATATGTGTCCAATGTTCATGGATAAGTTGCTGTCATTGTAGCATGTGGCAGGAGAAATGTAATCATATGGGACTACCTACAGATCAGTGACTACTGAACACAACATGTAAACCAACTCACTGAGCTGCACCAGAAGCTCGTCGCATGATGTTAAGAAGCGTCTTATTGCTCGGCCAGTACCGAGCGTCAGTCAACGGTGGAACGGCACACCCAGCGAACATGTCGTTTCTTATGAAGTTCTCCAAGTGCCGCCGCATCTCGGCCAGACGACGTACTCCAGAGTTGGACAATTCACGCACCTTCATCTTGACACGCTCGTTGGTCGGCAAGCACACGCTGGCTAACTGCGAACAACATAGCGTACAAAGTGGATGCACAATACGAATATACACCGTTAGTCAATAATACTGGACCCTGAGCTTACTAAAACTTTGTTAAATATGAGACATTTTAAAAATTGATTCTCTCACACAGTCGTCAGGAAATTTGTAATACGACAATCACCAAACATCCCACCACACCTTAAATGTGTTGCTACACTACCGTGTGAAATACTTTAATGTTTGAAAACAAGTGCGCACTGCATTGCAGCAGAGACAAGTGTTTTCATTTTTTAGCCGTCCGTAATAACGGTCGCGCTATTGGTACAGTGTTGCGTCTGTCTGTCTGTCTGTGACGTTATGTATTGTAGCTGAACGGTGCGTCCAAGAGCAAAAGTTACCATTGAAAGCCTATAGGAAGTCGTATATGAGAAATCAATTGGTACCAAAATGAATGACCTTGACCTTTGTTCAGAGGTCGTATCAAGGTCATGTCAACCTTTGGGTTACATTTGACACTGAATATCTCGGAAACCGTTAGAGATAGAGGTTTGGTTCCAAAGGACTACCAATAGGAAATGGCCTATTGGCTATCGAATGGTCACGTGACCGATGACGGCACGTGACCTTGAAAGGTCAAACTCGTGACCCCAATATGCTTAGAGCGCAATATCTTGAAAACTACTTGAGCTAGAGACTTCAAATTTGGTAGGCGGCTTTGTATTGGGAATGCCGAGCTGGCGCACAAATATTTTCCCTTAAAGTGGGCGTGGCCTAGGCCACGTGACCCCTACAATTTTTTGCAGTATGGTCGGCTATCCTAGCGACAGCTTGGCTTCTTGTCTGCACATCTGACAACCAAGTAGCACACATGGTAAGCAGTGGACTTTTTAATGTTGTGAATTGTCCACCAGTGTGTCTTCCAGTCAACAATGCTCGTTCCTAACAAACTGAAACAATGATTGTGGCTGATTTGGTTCAGAATGCAGTATACCATCAATTATGACCCGACCTGAGGGTAACGGGTCGTAGGGTGTATGCCTACAAAAAAGTAATAACCTGGGAATAATTCGATAACTCTGGAATTGTAGTAATTTTTATCACCAAATTAACAGTGCTCACGGAGGAGGATTCAAACCACATATTCGGCAAATTTCATTGCAATATTTGGTTGGATTCAAACATTATAACTATTTGAACTTAAATGTACATTTTTTAAAGTGAACAAGTAATTCAACTACGATTCTGACTGTAAAATAATCTCGTTGATATTTAAGTCGCCAGATCTCAAACCACTGGATTATCATATGTGGGTGTGATACTGGGACACACACAGGCTGGTTAATATCGAAGTATCAAGTATTGCCAATATTTTCTCGTCGATATTTTTGGAATATCGATTGAGTTATCGCCATAAATATCGCAATGTCAATACATTTCTACGGACAACAACGATTGAGAGGCGAAAGCATCAGTCGCGTCACCAGCCACAGCCAACTGGAGGGGCACTGACAAACAGAGGAGGGGCACCCCCTCCCCTCCGCTTTCCTTCACCCTCCTCTCCCCCTTTCCCTCCCCTTCTCTCCC
>Ga0056114_1000435_pt1 | contig 14366 bp, 5 predicted proteins | sample WorMetHERISLAND1_FD_77005 | JGI IMG/M metagenome (GOLD analysis project Ga0056114, IMG submission 77005) | Marine gutless worms symbiont microbial communities from Max Planck institute for Marine Microbiology, Germany - Olavius loisae HERON... ...
GTGGGCGTGGCGACCGCTTTTCCGTGTCAGAGTCGTTTTTTTTCGCCACCTTTCCGGAAAGGTTCGCGTCTAGACCGCGACAAACCGCGAAACCTTTCCGGAAAGATTTAAAAAACGCAGCCATTGTCTGCGCGTGCGAGACCCTTTCAACGGGACGTGAGTAGAACCGCGTGTGTGGGATGTTTGTGTGTGTCCAGCCGGGAAGTTGCCCTACGGTTTCCTTGACAACAGCGCTGGCGGCGGCGTCGTGGGTGGTCTGGACAGTGCGTCGTTAGAGAAGCAGTTGGCTCTGTCGGCGGCGTTCGGCGGCGCAGCCGGTCTCGCTGCGCTGACGGGCGCGACGGAGCGAGTCGAGGTCTACTCAAGGAAAGTGTTCGTTGGTGGTCTGCCGCCAGATATCGACGAAGGTACGACCACCTTGCCGGCCGGCCTTCCCGCTAATGTATTCTGTTATACTTTCTATATCCCTTTGACGCTTGTTGTTGCCATATGGGTACAGCTATAAAGCATCTTGTGCCAGACCGGGTTAAGCCGTCGTTTGTAATTTTTGACATCCGGGCACTCTGACGCTCAGAGCTGAGCGTCAGAGTGCCCGGATGTCAAAAATTACAAATGACGGTTTAATCCGGTCTGGCACAGGATGCTTTATAGCTGTACCTATATGGCAACGGTCGGCATCAAAGGGATATACTCTTCATGTTCGTATGAGTATATATATATATATATATATATATATATAAATCAGTCAGTCATTCCAATTTGTCGTTAGTTGCCAAAAAGAAAAATGCCAGTCATAATGGAAGAAATAATGTGTTGCCTATAGAGACGTTTTATCAATGATGCGTGTTCTTTGCAAGTGATATTTCGGTCATCTGAAATTATTTTATTCATTACACTTATTATTCGTAAATTAATAGCAATTTTACGTTTTCATGGTTGGTGATTCGGTCATTGTCGCTACTGTGAATGATTTAGCCGTGCTCTCATGGCCTGGCTACACGGACTGCATGGCTGCGGATGACCGATTGGCCGCTAGTTTGAACGTCCATCCGGTCATCTGCCGTGGTCAGCTGCGTGACTGACCACTGTGACCAGTGATTTATCACCAGTCATTCCTCAGACTACTAGAATATTGATCTTAACGCGACGCCATGCTGCTGGCCGGCCGATTTGGTCATCATATTCCAGTCTGGTCGGTCCGTGGCATGGCGCTAGTTCTCATGTAATACTGGCCACATACACTCCATCTCAGGAATTGGAGACATTCTGACAGTAGATCATACTTTTAAGATCATCATGACGTGGTATATCATGAGGAATTGTGGCCAAAGTAGTAGTAGTACTGTAGTGTAGTGCCTGTGGTGCATTTCGTGACGCCTCTAATGCGCTGTGTGTCCCCGTTGTACTACCAAAAGGCAAGTGTTCAGTACTGCTCTATTTGCAGCCGTCAGTACTTCGCGTTTGGTCCAAACAAACTCCCAATTAAATTCTGTATGGGCCTACAATTATTTATTTTGCAAGTGCTTTCATCACCTGGATCCAGCCAGTTACTGTGCCTTTGTCTGCCTTGGAAGGTCGCTGTCAAGTCTGGTGTTTTGACGTGAGTCGACGATGTGGCTCATGGTCTGTGGATTTCAGTCTCCACATTCACAAAGCTCAGATGTGATGAGCTTGTGTAGATGTGTAGATATGCACAACAAGGGCCTTGTCACATTCAGAAGTAATTAGCTGTGTCTATGAGCAGTGTGGCAGGTCAAAGCCAGGTTGCTGGATGCTACAAGATTGACATACTGGTAGGACTGTGTACACACAGAAAAGATGCAGGTTTTCAGCCAGATCTTTTTAGTTAGGTTGAGGTATTAATTTGTCAGTTACGTTTTTGGCAAACTTTTAACCGTTTTTCAACATTTGTAGATGAAATAATGTCGGCATTTCGTCGGTTTGGTCCTCTGGTGGTCGACTGGCCGCACAAGGCTGAGAGCAAGTCATATTTCCCGCCTAAAGGTCTGTCTTCGCGTAGATTACTAGATTAATACACTTTGTGAAATTTACATTAATTGTGCAGCTGATTGTTATGTCAAATACTTAATTGTTTAAAATCTTAGTTACTGAAATGGTGTTAATGGCACACAGTAGAGGTGGTCGATGCCTCTGTGGCAAACTCTGAGAATATCTAGCAGTTCAGGTATCCATAGTTCTAAACACTGCCACCCACATTGTGTCTCAAAAAAACTACATTAGCTGTTTCACCATAACTGTGGCAGATTTTGACCAATTTTCAAGATCTTCTACCACAAGATTCTCAAGGAAATGTTCTGTATGCAGTTGTAAAAACTCATACCGAACCTGGAATGCATTGCTACATAATTTTGCAGAAATCCAAAATTGAAAAAAAACTCGCTAGCAATTTGGACAGCATACGTAACAAATATAAGTAAGTGACATAAAACCAAAGACATGGCAACAGTCTATTTGTTTTGCTTTCATCATTTCACAGAATAATGCTTAGAAAAATCATGTCTGTGCATTGTCGATACTGTTTAAGATATACGTCAAGATTGTTAGATCGGAACACTGAGGAGTGACGACGATGTAGACCTATGATGACAGTGATAGTGTGTGGTCCAGTGTGACAGTGTGTGGTCTGATATGGCACTGTACGGTGTGGCAGGTTACTGTTTCCTGTTGTTCCAAGACGAGCTGTCAGTTCAGGCGCTGGTGGAAGCATGCACGGTCGATGATAGCAAGTTGTACTGGTGTGTGTCAAGCCCAACGATGAAGGACAAACCAGTACGTATCATTAGCATGTACAGTGCTGCCGGTTTAGTGTCGGGTTACGGTGCAAAACATTGATCTCATGTCACTTCACTAATGACTTCATTAATAATGCATCTCTGCTGCTGTCAGATCTGCACTCTTGCTGCCAAAATGTGTGTATTGGATAGTTCTGTTCGTGTATTGATTCTATAAGCATTGTGCTCTGGCAAGCCTCTGTACATTTTGTCACTAACACATGAGATATATTCGTACGTAATGTAGTCCTGCTGAAACACAGTACTGTCAGTATACCGTGTCTCTAAAAACATCTCAGATTTATTCGCTAACAGCACACACAAATCACAGTAATTTTAAATAATATTTGGCACATATTATTAGTAAGGTGCAACTTAGAGTTGCTTCTAAAATTCTTCAATTTTCTCTTCGTTTACTTAATTTTACTTTTATTTGGCAATGTCAGCCAAAATTTTAGCTACAAAATGGCTTTTTGTGGGAGTCTGAAGAATTTAACGTTTTTTTTCTACTGCTGTTAGTTCGTTGCTGTGCTGCTGATGAGTAGTTGACATAATGTGACAACATGATGTGAGCGGGATTACAGCTCTGCAGTTGAGTTTCATCTGGCTCTGTTGTAGGTACAGGTTCGACCATGGAGTCTGTCTGATGCTGACTTTGTAATGGATGGATCACAGGCTCTTGATCCACGCAAGACTGTCTTTGTCGGTGGTGTTCCAAGGCCTCTACGAGCCGGTATTTTTTTTTAGCAATTTATCTATTGTTAACGTACAGTTATTTTTAATCGTTCGGAATTGTTGGAGTGCAGTGAACATATTGTTTATTATGATGCCTGTTGTGTCGCTGAAGATATTGCAATGCCAGTGTCTGTATGTTTGTATCTATGTGAGCACGATAAAATGACTTGAAAGTTGGCATAAGATCTGCATAACTTGTTAGTAAGCCCGTCACGATGAGGAGATCTCTCCTAGTGCTTTGCAGTCTCTCGAAGCACCATTTATTATATAGTTTATTATTTTAAATTACAAGAATTTAACTCAAAGTGAATGTATTTGAACGTGTTAATGAAAGTAATGCTTTAGTGATTGTAACCTTGGTGAGATTAAAAGATAGTGAGTGATTGACTGTTTTCATGTTCTCCGTACTAACAAACGTTTTCTCAATTTTGTCAAATCTTATTAGATAATTATTGTATCATATCTGATAGAATCGAGCGAACATTTCAGAATCCTCTGAGTACAACATCCATGCAGCTCTATCCTCCTTAAATCAGGCTTCAGTATCCTTCCCTTACCTTACCTTACCTTCCGGGTAGATGTCGCCTGTAGATGGCATCCAGCGCTCAGACCACCAGGTGGGCCCATTGTGCTTCCCCAATAAGTCAGAGGCTAGAGAAATCTCCCAGAATTTTTAGCAAGCTTCAGGAGTAGAGGCCAATGAAGACCTAAGTCAGTGTTGTAATCCATATGGTAAAGACCTAGAAGAGTAAATCTAGTGATTGAGAATGTGTTGCATTTTCCGAGGAGATGAAGAGCAGTCTCTTCCTGTTGACATAAGGGACAAGTGTGGTCCGACCTGACTTTCATCAAAGTCAAGTGTCAGTAAGATCTGCATGACCTGTTAATAAGCCCATTATATTGAGATCTCTTTTAGTTAAGTGTGTGTCATATTTAGAGAGGCGGAAGTCAAGGCTTCAGTAGCATTTGGTTTATTTTGCTGATGTTGTATGTGATCATAGTGGAGCTAGCGTTGATCATGGGACGCCTGTATGGCGGCGTCTGCTATGCTGGTATCGACACTGACCCTGAGCTGAGGTATCCGAAGGGTGCCGGCCGAGTAGCGTTCTCCAGTCAGCAGAGCTACATTGCAGCCATCAGTGCACGCTTTGTCCAACTGCAGCATGGTGACATTGACAAGAGGGTAAACTGACGTTGTTTTATTAGCCTTGAGTTTTACAGTATTGTTTGTATGACGTCTTTTCCATTGACAGGTGCCCAAAGAAGGTCGCAGGAGCTGTAGTATAGGCCCGATCTATTTTCTGGCCACATGGCATAAAAGGCCATTAAATGAGGCTTTAGTTTTATTTGCGTGAGCATGTATCAGTAGTTTTCTGGCATTGTGTTGTTGTTTTGTGTTGTTGTTGGCTGTAATTATGTTTAGTTTTGGATGTTTTACATCAGTCAAGAGATTGGCTGGAAAGCTCGTCTCCAAAATGACCTATGATATGTCGAGTGGGACGTTAGACTCAACTGAACGCTGATATGTGGCAGTTTGGATTAATGTTTTGTATTTATTGTTTGATTATTGTATGTTTGATTTCTCTGTGTACTACCGGTATATGTACCTTCAGTACTTTGATACTGTTGGTTGGGTCTTTTGACCTGTAAAAACCGTCTCCCATATAACCTATACTGTGTTGGCGGGGACGTAAAACACTGCTCAATCCAATCTTGGATTAATGCTAACACAGTGTCTCAGTCGATGACTGAGATTATTACTAGTTAGGACTAGTTACTATACATTGGGCCCGGTTAGTACAGGGATTGTTGACCGTCTGTGGCGAGGTAAACAATCGTGATATGTAGCCAGCTACTCAAGAACTCAGCCTGGCCAGCCCTGTGTGAGTACCAGCGAAAGCTGGGGAGTAAATGGACACACCACGTAATGAACTAGCCCAATACATTGGTACTGCAGTGCAAGCTGAGGTATATAGTAACAAAGAACAGTGACACCCTATGAGCTACTGGAAGGTACTTTTCTGTCAGTAGCTGTTAAGGAAAGGCAGCATCAGTGTCAAGTTTGTAGTTAACTTGGATATAATTTGACTGTAATAATAATAGTAATAGTAATGATGATAATAATAATAATGATAAGAATAGTGTGATGTGTAAATTGTAGAACTGCTTTGTTTAGTTTTGACTGTGACTGACTTGCACTTGTCTTGCACTTACATACTTGTGGACTGGGCACTTATTGTTAACAAATATTGACAGGTCAACATTTTGCAGCAGTAAAATTTCTTGGCTTCGTGGTGCACAGTGTTACTGGTGGTCGTTGAAAGTTGTGTGATGTGACACTGTAGTACGCCAGCAAATGACAGCCTGTAGACTAGAACTGCAAGCATGATTTGCCATAGTAAGTGAACAACCAAGCAAGTACGATGACTCTGCAGTTGAAGAGTTTTCTCTTCATTCTGGCTCTGAATTGTTCCTGAGTAATGGGTTATAAGTGGCATGAGTGACGACTGACAGTGTTATCATCTGCATTTTATTGGCCATCTTTCAGTCGGCCTTTTGTTAGCTATTACCAGTCCACGTTTGTGGAACCGTTACAGCCAGTTGCTCTGGGTGGAGAAAATTCTCCCAAAGACAGAGTTGCGGGTTTATTGGCAGAACTGTTTACTTGTCACATGCCACTTCATTAGTCAGTGAGTAATGCCAACGCAATGGGCAGTCTTCGTTAGTGACAATTCCTGTTTAAAATATGATAATACGTTTTTAACCCTTTAAAGCCTACTGTTGCCATATGGGTACAGCTATAAAGCATCCTGTGCCAGACCGGGTTAAGTCGTCATTTGTAATTTTTGACATCCTGGCACTCTGACGCTCTGGGCCGAGCGTCAGAGTGCCCGGATGTCAAAAATTACAAATGACGGCTTAACCCGGTCTGGCACAGGATGCTTTATAGCTGTACCCATATGGCAACCGTAGGCTTTAAAGGGTTAATGAAAATTCAGACTGGTAAAGACTGGTAATGTAATGTAATGTGAAAAAGATTTTTATCGTGCTGATAATGTTAACCAAAAGTCAGTACAGAGGCACCGAGTTCTTGAGTACCTGGCTACATATTGTGGTGTGCAATGTGTTGAGGTTTATGTGTGCTGGGCTGAGACGTGTTAACGTCGAAGGTGTAATTATGGTTTGTGTTGGCAGGTTGAGGTGAAACCATACGTTCTCGACGACCAGATCTGTGACGAGTGTGCCGGCGTTCACAGCGGTGGAAAGTTCGCTCCGTTCTTCTGTGCCAACGTGACCTGTCTGCAGTACTACTGCGAGCCGTGCTGGGCGCGTATCCACTCGGCGCCAGGTCGCGAGTTCCACAAGCCACTGGTGAAGGAAGGTGCCGACCGGCCGCGCGCGATGCCGTTCCGCTGGTGTTGAGACATGCGCACGGCACGTGGCGCTTCGTTGTCAGCTTGCTGAGTGTAGCTTGTCGCGTCGTTCGACGATAAAAATTCTGAGTGGATTTATCATTGTGGTTTGGTGTTGTGCTTCTCCGTACTTTTTGGCAACTTGCCGTGGTTTTGGCACCGTGTAGTGACCGTTCTCTGCACCACATCTTTTTCCAGACCCGTCGTCGCCGTCTCAACTCTCTTGCCTTCTCTTCATCTTTCCGACAGTTTTTTGGAGGTTGCTATTTTTTCATAGTTTTTTCGTGTCACTGGTGTGGCACAGCTGATGCGCGTTTTCGATGTTTGGCACATGGAGTCCGTGTGTTTGGTACATGGACGGTGATGGTCATGGGCGTCGATCACAGGGTGGACAGGGGGACATTTCTCCCACTTTTTGAAAAAAATTCGCATGATTGTGCCGCCAATGCTGGACTCTACATGTGTGAACTTTTAGTCTGGTTATGTGTCATGTTCCAATCAGTGTTTGAAGTAAAAGTTACGGATGTATTTAAATACTGACTGACCACGGTATTTGCTTGATGGAGGTTTTTCTAACTATAGTACGAATTCCCCAAATTGGCATTCTGTTTACATTTTGTCCATGCCCCCCCAATTTTTTGTGTAGGTCGACGCCCATGGTAACGGTGAGACTATGTTGATAGGTGTGAAGCGTGTACTCATAGTTATTTTGTGGATTTGATTTTGGTAATTGCAAGTATTAATTTGTAGCGAGTTGCACTGCGTGTTTTATCAGCGGCGTTTGTGCCATCGTTTGTGCACACAGATTTGACGGTTTTGGTTCATTTCGCCATCATCGACTTTTTGATTTGTCTGCATTGCATGTGTGAACCGCGTGTGATTTAGGGAATTTTGATGCACTGTTTTCTACTAAATGTTATCATTTCTACCAAAGAGTACGCAACAGCTGCGGCTTGATAGACTCAACTTAGCTAGCGTATTTATTCAGTTATTTATTTTGCACCTTGATTATGCGTGTTGTTGAAAAATGATAGACGACAGTATTTCTACTTAACAAGTCATCGTTGCACTTGGATGGATCGTCGCTGCAGTCTTAATTTCAGGATTATTACCCGCTGTTGTTTTTGTGATTTTTTCTGTTTTGAACTGGTAAATTACAATGTTCCTTTCATTTTGTAGATAATTAGGAGAGAGAGAGACAACTAGTGGCAGTTGATAATCTGCTTTGCTTCATATGTATCACTGTTAATGCGTTCTGCGTGTTAGTTTGGCATAGGACAATGGTAAAACTGATGGTGTAGCTGTAGTTAAATATTTGCAGTATTTGCACCGTAAATATTTAGATAGTTTTCACAGTTGTCGATTAATATTGTGAATTAACTGAACATTTTATAAGTGTGTTAGATGCATAGAACATTTTCTGAAACCAGTTTTGAGTTTGAGTTGTTTTTACAGAAGTTCACAGTAAAATTAAAATCAGTAAAAACTAAAATTATTTAAATTCAATAAAATGAAACAGTGAACAGCTGCCATGCGGGTTTGATATGTTTTTTTCTCATTCAGTGTTTTGTAGGAGTGGATTTTTGAAATTTCAATTTAATTCGTTTTGTATTACTGATTGATAATGGAATATTTGTTACGTAGTGCTATTTATGACGTCGGTGACCTAGTCTTCGTAATATCGTATCATATGCATTTCGTACTTTTCTAAAGAGTTTTACTGATCGCTGTTTAACTTGAACAGTTTTATAACGACTGGCGTTTGGATTTGTAACATTTTTAATGTCACGCCGTGTTGATGGGCGTTATAGCGTATTCGAATCATTTGTAGATTTGCCGTAGTGTTTCTGCCAGTTTTGGTCTGTTCTATTTTTATCTGTTGTTACCGTAATTCGTTGCATGTTAGTAACAATGTCTTACGGTAGATCACATTGTGCGAGTCGCTGATGATGAAGTGAATGCATGACGTAGATTGAAAGTCTTTCCGTTTTCTGCTATTTGTCTAGCATGGTGGCAGTTTGTATCGACTGTTAACTATATGCAGTAATCGTATCGTTTATACTAAACACTTCTGCGGTTGATCGTTGCTGCTTGCACAGCGAGTGTTGGTGGCATTGTTTTCAGTTATGTTGTGTTTTTGTGTTTATTCGTCTTAATGTTTGTCGGCACAGCTACTCTCAAACCGTTTCATGCGCTATTTGTCACCTTAAAACCCTAACCTTTCATCCTTCCACAAACCACCATTGTGAAATTTTCAGGGTGTAATGCTTTGGTGAAAAGCTGAGAGGCATTTGAAAGTGGCTGCGTTCCAGTAGTCGGATGACAATTTAATGTCTCTCTCCAGTTCTAGCCTCTCTGTGGTTTTGTTACATGGACGCCTTCCATAATGTCACGGCAATTCCAAAATTTAATTCAGACAAGAAGTCGTTGATATTTGTCACAGTTTCTGAGTTGTGTTTGACTTCTGTGTGGTGAACTTCATTTGACATTAGTGATTGTAAGTGAACATGTCTGTGTGTGTGTCAAGTTGTTGTGTCAGATTTGTTAATTTAATTCAATTGTAAAAAAAATTATGAGTCAATTGTATATTTTCTCAGTTATTTGTACACATTAGCCTAGCGAAAGCTTCTCACTGCAGTTGTTGTTCAATTGTATTATATCGTAGTAAGGTTTAATTTATGTAATTAGTTAGTATTTAATTGTGTGGTATTCTTTCGGTGTGCCATTATTGATTTCTCGACACAGTATTCGTTACTGTCCATGGAAACATTGGTTTGAATTAATAGTTGCAATGCATGTTGCAACATGATCAGCAAATGCGAAATAATATTTTCATTGTGGTCATCATTATTATTTTGTTCATATGTAGTGTTAATGTGCGTAAGCCCTATGTTCAATAGTACAGAATAACCCGTCAGCATTTTATTTCATTTATACATACTGTCATTTCCACATTTTAATGATGGTTTTCAAAATCAAATAATATAACTGGGTTCATTAGATTCAGTAGAAAATGCATGCACAAACATGAAACCACTTCATGTATAAACATGAAGTCACATGGTGTATAAGGTCACTCTTGCTTTGTAATGGAAATTGGCTTCTTAACAAGAATCTTGCACTTTGCAAAAATTATGCAAATTGCAGTTCATCTCCTAGCCCTTGGCTTGCTGCAAAGCTGGTCCTGTCGTCACCAATCAGCTGTGAGGTCCTTGTCCATCTGTGTTGTGATTGGTTGCTGGATGTTGTTAGTTCGTCATATACCTCATACGTCTTTGTGATGTTTTTGCCTTGATGACTGTACGCTGATGCATGCTTGCGGTGTTCTGTTGTTACTGTGTATTTTGTAGTTAATGTTGTCCACACTGTGGTACAGATCTTCTTTTACAAAATTTTTGGTGGTCAAATTGCCGATGCTTTTCTGATGGAATACCAGGCCTAAGAAGCAGTTTGTTTATCAACTGTGTTTGATATAAGTAAGTAACGAAGGACGTTTTTATAGTGCAACTAACTGGATCACTAACTGGTGTCTCAAAATCTCGATCACTTAAACAAAACGTTCCCCCGAAGGCCTCGATGGTACAGTAAACCAATATTATCCATGCTGAGAGCTGGTAATAGAGACAGTTACTGCCATAAGTTCACAGCTCAGTGATTGGTTGAGTGAGGCCTAATGTCCCACTTGACATATTTTGACCAACCAACAGTGTTGAAGCACTGAAGGAGGGTGGTTAGTCATCCAGATATCTCCTAAACATTGGTGACATACATGTGTTATCTCTCAGTATGTATTGATGAGTGATCTTCAGGCGTGTTGATTTTTATGCTTACTGGCATGTTATAGCCTCCACATATATCACAGCTGGTGTTAACTGACTTGGTGTCTCCTCATTTTCTCGCCCCTTTTATCCTATTTCCCTCTTTGTTTCCAGCCTTCCTGTTCCCTTCAGTCTTCTTCCACCCTGTGGCTCCCAGCTCATCCTGCTCTGTGATGTACAGACGTGCAGGCCTCGTTTTCGTGAGTCATTTTTGAATGTTTAAAAGCTACCCATTTCAGAGTCAGAACAATGGTCAGCCAGCTGTCTCTTATGTGGACTGCTGCATGCATTGGTGTTGACTCAGTCAGTAGACTCTGCCTGTGCTCCGTGCATTTTAGTTGATTTAATAGTCACATTTCTGTGCCGTTGAGTGTCAGTTCGCGACTGTGTTAGAATTAACGTCAGTTTTTGTGTGAAAGTTTAGCGTTGTTGTTAAGTTCTGCAGATTTTGATAGTGGTAAACAAGGGAGGGGTTGGGGGTTCAGGCACTCTTGCTACTTTTGTCAGTCGTCTATTTCAGTAGCCCCTCGGGGCTGCCCCTTGCTTCTAGTTACGTCTTAGGCATGATATGGCTGCTACTTTCGTTCTTAAAATGCCGTTAAACCCTAACCATCCATCCATTCTGTTAAAACATCTATTATTCTCTCTGCTTTACAGTCTCTTGAATCTCCAAAAATACACCAACCAATAATCTATCCATCCATCCAACCAATAATCCCAAGTATACTTACCACCATACATCACCTACATAGAAACTTTAACTCTGATGTAATTTTTGCTGTATTCCCAGCCATAAAAATTGACATTAATACTCACTTACTGTGTAACTTTTGTGAAATGCATATCTGGATTTGTGTGTGTGTGTCTTTTGAACGTTAGGTTATGTGTTTTTACAAAATATCATTTAACGTTTTTGTCTTCACATCTCCTTTATGAAATAATTCTGTTGCCATTGTACTGTGATTGACAAACTAAATTCATGGCTTCATTTTTGAGATCTTAAGGTAGTACCAGGTTTACTAATTCAGTTGGGTTTTCCACTGTAAAATACTGTGCTGTGTACTCAAGTGTTAACAGCCATTCTTATACTCCTCAAATAATGTTTGTTAAACCCTAACCATCCATCCATCCATCCGTCTTGCTGCTGGTGTGGCATAAAATTACTTATCAGGATTCAGGATATGCCGAATACATTAAGTTTACTTATTTATTGTTTATAATTCAGTGTGACCAACAGACACTGATAATAATGATAATGGATGATAGTGACCGCTAATGCTTACAGCATAAAACTGGCCAGTTATGTACAATTATGAACAATAAACACAATTTGGCCTGAAAGTCACAATAATTGTTCACTGTTTCCACTGCACAGCTAAATGACCCATGTGAGAACAATGAGAACACACTCTCTATAATCATCTTAGAATAGGTCATACATATTTAACACACTCTTACCTCCTAAAGGATGAAGATCCCCCAATATGTATACCTTGTAATTCTCTGTTAACTGTAAAGCATATCAGTAGTATCGACTTTGATATCATTCGCCAGAATTTCTATACAGCTTCTAATCTCAAAGATCTCTTCCATAACATTCATCCTAAACGCATAATCTCTTTTGTACACGCCGTTGGCCTTACTAATAAACTTTAAACTTCTTCAGGCATGATATAGCCGCTACTTGCGTGCTTAAAATGCCGTTAAACCCTAACCATCCATCCATCCAATTAGATCTTGTGTAGTCAGTACAGTTTAAGCAATTCTTTAACTAATTTGATGATAACTAATAATACAATGACTGTTGATGTACTTAGCTGCTCCGAGTTCATAGTAACCGGTGTGGCATTGGTGGCTTGGACATTGGAGTTTCTGGTGTTGGTGATGTTGCTTTCTACCTTCGTACTCATTGCCGCAAGTGCTGTATTTCGGACTGCATTGTACATAATAGTTTTCACGTTTGGTATATACATATATAAATAAATAAACTTATCGTAGCATTGCTGTTCTTTGGTAATTGACTCAGACATGGCGTGTTTTAATTTATTTGTTCATTATGCACTTTTTAACGTTTTTAAATTAGAATGTATAGTTCTATATCATCTGGATGTATTTTAGTATTCGACATATTTTATATTTGTAGCTTTGTCTGGCAGTTTTGCATGGTGAATCGCTTTTGTATGTTTTCTTTTTATAACAACTGATTTGTTTGTAATAGTAGCATTATTTTTTATTAAACCTTTTTCTTTAGGACTAAACGGCACCCTCTGTGCTGTGTTTTTTTTGATTGTCTGATTTGTAGATATTCTTTGTATGGTGTTGTTCCTAAAGTTCGTATATCGTTAGCGTAAGATCGCAGTATTTTCTAGTGCGCTGTCTGGGCATTTCAGTTCAGTCGTTGCCATAGACATAGTCATTGCCTGTGCTGCTCTGCACTGGTTCTAGTTTTCATCATTGTTATTGTGCAAAAGCATAGACGATACAAGGAAGTCCAGCTATAGCTGATAACCCCGCACGATGCTTGCAGAAGTATTGTGTGGTTTATCTAAGAACAGTGACGCTGTAATCGCCGTATGGCACAGTATCGTATGGTATCATAACCGGGCTTTGGATTTAAAGAAATTTCTGCGTAAATGTTTAGCATTTTGAGCCTGATTGGTCCAAAATTGTGCCACTAAATCTACTTGAAACTGTTTCCCAGTCAGAGGAGAGGCAACAGGCTCACTGCATCTGGCTACGTTGCAGGATGACGTCATTCTAATAATAGCTCAAAATACCGTAAAGCCCTAACCATCCATCCATCTATCCATCCATCCTTCGTTCACTGGCAGCAAGCAAGCTACGGTTTTTGAAAACTGTGAGTTATTGTTTTTTTGTTTGGGGTGATTCCCTTGCAATGTCTGCAACATCTTTACATATCTGAAAACTACAGTTTTGGGCTACCCCGTCGGAGGTACCGCAGCGGCAGCCTCACCACCGTTCAGGCCTGGCAAACCTGCCCTCTGTAGGAGCCGTCACCTAGTCACCCCATTTTAGTGTAGACCAGGGGACTTGTTGTGCTTTATGTGTGTATATCGTTTTTTGTCTATTATTGTCTATGCATATGTGTATTTTGTTGTTTGCGTTGTCTCATTTTTCTTTTGTAGCTTTTCCGTCAGTACTTTGATACTGTGGCTTGGGTCTTTTGACCTGTAAAAACCGTCCCCCATATAACCTATTGTTGGCGAGGACGTAAAACACTGCACAATCCAATCCAACCCCGACGTAAAATCCCCATTATTGTAGGTTCCACCGTTTCAACACAATACCGGCAGATAGACACGTGTGACGGACAGACAGACAGACAGAAGGATAGCCGAGATGCAGAGCGTCGTGTGGGGTAAAAATCCAACTGTATTAGTTATAGTGTGTTTCAGTCTGTCAGTGAAATTGTGCTGTGATGTCTGACTTGCTATGCACACAGTGGTTTTTACCGCGCGATGCACTTCAGTGCAAAGCGCGGTATTGCGATCGCATGTCGTCTGTCCGCCCGTCTGTCCGTCCGTCCGTCTGTAACGTTGGTGAATTGTGATCACATAGGTTGGAATTCTTCCGAAATAATTTCACCA
>Ga0056114_1000436_pt1 | contig 14365 bp, 7 predicted proteins | sample WorMetHERISLAND1_FD_77005 | JGI IMG/M metagenome (GOLD analysis project Ga0056114, IMG submission 77005) | Marine gutless worms symbiont microbial communities from Max Planck institute for Marine Microbiology, Germany - Olavius loisae HERON... ...
CAAGATGGCGGCCGCCGCCATCTTGGATAATTTCGAATGGCCATATCTCACAACAGCTCACGATCTACTTATATAGCGCGCATCGCGCGGTCATCTTTGCTATAGCACAGCTTTCTTGTAGTGTCTATATGGTTAAGTATAGACTAAGCGGAGCAGCCATGAGTTTTTTTAGCGAGCGCTCGCGTCAACTATATCTGTATGAATACTTGAAAATGTAACAAATTGGAAAACCGTTAACATCGTTCGTTCTGCCCATTAGGTGTGGATGGAATAACGACTTTTTTGCTCGTCTATGATATACACCACGAAACATGGCAACTTGGCATCACTTCTCGGCATTAATCAGCGTACTGTGTGCATCGATGTACGCTATGCTATAGCACTTGCCGGTCGCTTGTTGTGGCGACTGTGATACGGAGCTACAGACTGGACTTTATCAGAGTGGCCAGACACAACAGTAGAGTTGTCGTGTTGATGAATGACACGTGTCAATTGTGACTGGCTCATAATGGTCGTCAGTCTACGATGCAGATCCATTGCAGACCACTCCACAATGTTCAGTCAGCGCCAACGTGCTCTCGTGGCCTATACGCTACTTCGCAATGATACTGCCGCACTTCACGCTAATGTGCACTAAATATTACTTACTTACAGTTATAGACCTGCAGTGACACGGGCTAACCCACGCTGCACGCACACCGATCGCCCTCTTCTTGTGCGGCATCGTTAACCAAGCAGTGGCGAGAGAGAACTACAAGGAACATGCCTATCAATGTCGAATGTCGAAAACTTGCAACTCCCAAACAGCGTTCAAGCGCATGAAGGCAGTCCGTAGCTTTGACCTTCAAAGGCCTTAATTTATAAATCGATAATTGACTTGCTGACGTCGAAGTGAAGAATGTCCAGAATACATATAATTGAATTAATTAACTGTCGCCACTGTTCTGTTTTCGTTCGCCCAATATTCGACCGATTTTTATACGCCTACTTACCACGAGAACTCACTGTTCGGTCTAAATTCCATTGAAGTCAAACCCGTTTTCCGCTCGAAGACTTCTAACAGAAACACTAGTCCCTATGCAATGTGCGCTCCAGGTATAGTTCCGTTGGTGAGCATTGCGTCTGTCCGTCTGTCGTCCGCACACTTGGCTATCACAGGATTAACTGGACTTCCTGCGTGAATGCACTTGTTGCTAAAATCATATTCATATCTGCTTAACAAGTGCATTTCAGTCAGAAATGCACTTGTCTCAAAAATGCACCAACTTTGAAACGGTATAGATCAAAATTATAATGATCGATTTTGATGACATTTAGCACTGGCAGAAATATTCAAAAGTCTCTACTCTCTAGAATAGAGTTTGCATGTTTCAGTTTTCATGTAGGTTTGCTTTTTACCGCGCGGTGCACTAGAATGCAAAGCGCGGTCTTGCGATCGCATGTCGTCTGTCTGTCTCTCTGTCTGTCCGTCCGTCTGTGACGTTGGTGGATTGTGATCACATAGGTTGGAATTCTTCCGAAATAATTTCACCATTAGTTAGCCTGGGATGTTCGCTCTCTGTATACTCAAACATCATGGGTCTGCTCCAAGGGGAACACCCCCTAAATTTGGGCCCAAACTGACCCACCCCCTGTTGATTTGAGCGTCGGAGACATTCGATCGCAAATTGCGGCCGAATGGTTACAGATATTGCAACGGTCACAATGGAGAGCCTATAGGAAACCACCATCGCTCTGTCAACTGGTGCCATCGCTGACCCCATACGACCTCCCCTTTCCCAAAATGGAAGTTCCATATGCCCCCAAGATACGTGAATGGCCATATCTCCGCAACGGGTGATCCGATACTCTTCATGTTTGGTAATTCCAGGGTAGGGTTTTCAGCATCGGCGGATCGAATGGCGCTATTTAGCCTATTTCTGGTTATATCAAATCCAAGTTGGCGGCAGGCCGGCATCTTGGATAATTCCGAATGGCCATATCTCCGCAACGGCTCATTCGATCCACTTATATAGCGCGCATCGCGCGGTCATCTTTGCGATAGCACAGCTTTCTTGTTTATCAAGTTTTCGTTTTTCAATCCGTGCACCCTGTTTCGCTTCTTGGCCATGCACTATTTAGTACTGGTAGCAACCTTGGGCAAGTTGTTTTCTCACATTGCCTTCTCAGCTCCAAGAAACTGGAGTTACAAAAGGGAGTGTTCGGACTGGTTAGATTTCATGGCTTAACTGAATGAGTGCATTAGTTTAAGCAAGATGGCTGTATAGCTATTAGCTAAGAGCTTAGAACGCACTATAAAATAATCTCAAGTTGAATTTTTGAATTTTACTTACAGACACAAACTTGTCCTCAAAATCGACAGAACCCGTAGAACCCGTTTGCAGGTGAACTTGCTGTATTTATGCTGCGACGCTATTTAAGCGTAACAGATGACAACGATGTCCACAATTTCGGAATAATGATGCGAGCGGACGGGAAATCGGACGGGACACGACCGCATAAACTAACGACAATGGTTGCTTTCCACTGCCCGACTGCCGCATACGGCCCGCTGCTGCGAAATCTTCGTCTTGAAGTGCAAGTGAGGTGTCGAAGTAACGTTTTGTGATTTCGATAATTCATTGTGTTCAGGAAAAACATCCTTTCTTTTATTTCCCCAGATTAATGCATAGATTTACACAACAATTGCATTGAATATACCCGAGGGACGTTGAATTCCGCCAATAAAAAATATACACGGTGAGTCATAATCACGGGAACCCCTACGAAAAGTGCAATATATCTTTGTTGCTAGGCCACATTTATGGCTACAACTTGGCATGGTTAAGCCCGAGATAATATTGTCTGAAGCGGTGTTAAATTTATCCACGTTAAATACTCTTACTTACTTACTTACTTACTAATGTCGTGACGTCACACGTCAGTCGTTCGTTAATGGTGTCCGTCGGTGTGTCTGCTCTTTGGGCAACCAGCATCCATTTCATCGAGCCTGGCGTAAAAGTTAACGGTCAATACTATCGGGAAGATCTACTGATGCAAAAACGTCTGCCAGACATTCGTCAACTGTCAGACTTTTACGTGTTTCAACAAGACAGTGCGCCAGTGGACAATGGAGACCCCAGAGTTCATTCCTCCTTCGCTTTGGCCACCAAACAGTCCGGATTTAAATCCGGTCGACTATAAAGTGTGGTCCGTAATGCAGGAGAAGGTCTACAAGAAGCGGATCAAGGACACTAACGAACTTCGTGCACGTATCCTGGCAGCTTGGGACGAAATGGATCAGCGCATTATTGATGCAGCAATCAGACAGTGGCGCACACGTCTTTGTACATGCATTAAAGCCAAGGCGGACACTTTAAACACACATTGTCAGTAATGTGTCTAGCGAACGTAACAGCATTGACTAGGCCTACTGTGCTAAATTTTATCACTTTGTGTCTGTTTATTCAAAAGCTGTACAATAAAAACCAAGGGTTCCCGTAATTATGACTCACCGTGTATTTACACGAAAGAAGAAAGAAACGCCTCTCAGAGTCTGGCTGTATACTTCGACATTTAGTTTTGTTTTATTGCACGTACTACGTATAGGCCTATATTATGTAAAAAAGCTACTGCTTCAGTGTTAACCCAGAGCTCGATGTAAACTTTGTAAGACAAATACGTCACTGTCTGACTGTAGTATTGTTATTTGTTTTTGTCTGCGTTTGTTTATTTGTTTATCATTCGTTCGTTCGTTCATTAGTTTAGTTGTCTTCTTTTTGCCTAAGCTTTCTCGGCCCTCCGTCAATGCGTGAATGTGCGTGTAAAATGACTATGCGCAAAATTTTCAGAAGGGTCATAAATGAGACTGTATTAAGAGCGCCTTGTCTTTTAGATGTAGCTTTCGTTTTCATCGTTTTTGTTGTGTCGCTGTCGTATCGAATTGCAATAACTGGACTCTTGACGCCTCACTATAGTTGTAGCTAGTTGTTACGTTGAAAGGCAGATATGGCGCTGGTCATTAGTGTAATTCATCATGTCGACAGCAAGCTGGCGTGGACAATGGGCACGTACGGTACCAGTTGCTGCAGCAGCGACTGTTGCTGATGCAGTTCAACATCACTCACTTCATCATTGTCGCAGTCCACTAGACGGCGCTACTAATGTGTGGCTACTGGCTGGCCGGTATAGAACATTAGAGATATATAGGCCACATCCGATAAAAGAACGAAAATAGAGCTTACAGAAGAGGGGGGACGCAAACTTAAAACAGTGGATATGGAGGATGAAAAACGTCAGATAAAGGCAATCTAATTAAGTTCGCATTTAGCCTCTCATATAAGTATACAAGGAAGCCGTGCTGTAGCAAGGAAACCGCGCAATGCCGCCTTAGGATAAAACTAACTATAAAAGATAAAAGACTTAGTGGACTTGGGATCTTGAAGTCAAGTCATCTCACTTTCATGTCGCCGCCGAGTTTGTAAGCCTATACGTCATGAACATTATTTTGTATTAAGTGAGTTGATCAGTCATGGCCAAGTTTGACTTGAAAACAATGCACATATACCACACACATTCATCGATGCAGCTTAGTATCACCTAAATATTAGGTGCCAGAAGCCTGGGTATATTCAACTTGTGCTAATTTTGTGCTGCGTAGAAAGAAATAATCGTCAAAAGTCGTTCATAACGGGGACGTGAAACGCAGAGACGTTAAATGGGCTAATACGGATCTACTGGCGTTTATCGGTGGCTTCAGTTGCAATTACTGATCATTAGAAAACCGTATACGGAAAATTGCATGACATCATTCTCAATGACATTGACCCATGCACCATCCCTAATTCCCGGAAATTAAACAAAATGCTGAAATGAAGCTAAAATTAAACAAGTCGACAGCCATAATGCAAAGGCATAATATAACGAAATCCGTTTTCGCAGAACAGGAGGCTGCACTATATACGACAAAATGCACCACCCACATATTGTGGAGGTCTCAAACCCCCAGTAGGGCTCTAAAAAAGTCCAAATTCATGGTCAGAAATAGTACCGTTGGATTCCTAGCAACAGGATTTCCTATAATAATGTTCAGTGTTAACAATCGGCATAGAATGCACCGTTTAACTACAATGCATACGTGCATTACGTCTAACCAATCAACGAAAAGCCATTCACAAATCACAATATGCGCTTGCACTGTATAGGGCTATAGGCCTACTGTGTGAGATGTCACAGTCACTATTACACTTGACTGAGGCCTGATCTACTAATATATAGGCCTAATGCTGTACGCTTGTTGTCGACAATGATGTTACATTATAAGTAATAATTTAACAGAAAATACAATCAGTTAGGAAATGCGATGGAAATGCGATATATTGCGAAATGACTAGGTTCTCAGCAAGTCGACGAGTGTAGAAAATTATTGCCACGCCGATTCAGGCCGGCGTCAGCCAAAAACTTGTTAAACAGGACACCAGTGCACATGGTCCGTCCAACAACACATGTAACTGATTAGTGACCAGAACTTGCCTACGACCGGAAGGATTTGCCGTGAAAACTTTAACCCAGTTGTTAATTCAATAGATCTATGTTTTTGTATATGCGTACTTTTTGTATAACTTTGTTTCAGTGACTTTATAAAGAAAGAAAGAATTGCAACAATCACGTATAGACAGGCTACAGTACGTGTCATTGTCTCTACTGTCGTTTCAGCGCTGTCGCTGGACAGCTATACGGACGGTGAATGAGATGAGGTGATGTGATCGTCCTCAGTGTTGGGGCGGTTGAGTGGTTGACGTAACGTCAGTGGCTGTTCATGACACCCCGACGACCCCACCAGCAGACATCGACCGCCTTCACCACCGTCCGCCTCGGCGACGAAATGTCGCACGAGTCGCTGAACGCTCTCGAACGTCGGCATCAGCGACCGATTCGCCTCGCTACAGTCCAACCGGAAGCGGTCGGCGTCACGTGCTATCCTCAGTGACGTCACGCCTGACCGACCGGAAGTTCGGACGGTGACCGACAGCGGGAAGCTAAACGATTGGCTGTCGCGCAGCAGGTAGGTACCCGGAGACGTGTCTGTCAGTCGGCGCTTTGCCTCGTCAGACGTGACGTTACCGTGGTAGAACGGACACGTCGTCAAGTCGTCGTCGGAAACGTCTGGTTGAACCACGCTGTAACTCACCGTAGACGATGAACTCTGTCGACTGACCTCGCTTGTTCCAGCGGTGTCCTGAGTGTTCTCTGAGCACAACTGGCGGTTTACCGAGACTTTCTCGGGTCCTGAAGACACTGGTGCAGCCGGTGCTTGATCGTGTCCTGGTTCAGTCGCGGCGTCGGTCACTGCACGTCGAAATGGCGCAACAACTGCGACCAACTTCGACGAACAGTCAGCCATCACTCCTGTCAACAGAGAAACATTTGCGATGCGTCAGTCTTACTTACCCATGAATATGCGGTTTCGATGTCCCGTCAACGGTGAGATATTGTGGACTCACAACCTGATTCCGCAGAACATTCGTATACGATATGATACGATAAGAGAGTTTTACGTGAACTGAAAAGCGGAGTGTGTGGTCAACCTAATCTACATAGCACACGTAACCCAAAACAAAAATACATATATCATGTGGGCCGAAAAAAGTAAGCGGCAAACTTTTGAGCATATATTCGCCAAATATTGACCGATTTTCAAAAAATAATTTCACCGGCACATTCTGTGGAAAATTTGCAATAAAGTGGTCACTTAAAATACCACCACATCCTAACGGCGTCGCTACATTACCTCGTGAAATATAACGTGCCGGTGCGAGTGCGACGCTACGTCATCTTGGTGAACGCGCACACCTATAACTGGCGATGCTGATGCATAGCAGGCAACATGCTACTTCTCATTCTCCAAAAAAGGTCTCGACAGTCGAGTATCTCAACAAGTTTACCTTCGACAAAACTACAATTCAATACGACACAGCAACAAATAGCTTTCTTCATTCAGCAGGTCTCGCCTATTTGCTGCTTGATGTCCGTTTGAGTGGATTAGCTTCAGCAGACGAAAATTAATACAGAAAATTTCCAACATATACTAGGAAAAAGTAGGTCTAGTATACATACAGAAGCAACAACAGTAACTCACTATTGCCACAAAACCTTTCTAGTCCTTAACAGACAAGAAGCCAAGCTGTCGCCAGGATAGCCGACCGTACTGCCTCACAGCAGACTATCATTCTAGTAATTAGCGATTGTTGCTAAATAGCAGCATCTCCATCTGTTTTCGAAATTTCGAGATATTGCACTCTAAGCATATTGGGATTTGGGACCACGAGTTTGACCTTTCGGGTTCACGTGACGTCATCTGTCGCGTGACCATTTGATTCCCCTGAAGGCCATTTCCTATTGGTGGTCCTTTGGAACCAAGCCTCTATCTCTACGGTTTCCGAGATATTCAATGGCGATGTGACGCAATGGATTATGGTTGCCATGACCGTAATACGACCTCTAAACAGAGGTCAAGGTCATTCATTTTGATACCAATCGATTTCTCATATACGACTTCCTATAGGCTGTCAATAGTAACTTTTTGCTCTAGGACGCACCGTTTAGCCACAATATGTAACGTCACAGACAACATACGGCAACATAGACGCAACACTTTAGCATAAGCGCGACCGTTAGTACGGTCGGTCGGCTAACAACTTTAGACTACACCAGACCTACCTCGTATGTAGCCTCCTTTATCTTCACACTTCAATCAATATTGTCTTCGACACAAATGAGCGGTTTATTTAATTCGGCTGATGATAAAGCTGTAGATAAAACTGCGTCACGGGTTTCTTCTTATAGTCTCATCAATCCCCTTTTCTAGAAAGCTACAAGTGGTCTAACAGCACGTGCGCGCAGTAGCAACACAATAGAAGAACCAACCCAACCAATATGATCACGCCTATTCATTAATAGCCCACCATTGTGCGCATAGGCCCATACAATCCTCCGCCAAAACAGGAAACTTTGCTGAACGACGGGCGTGTCAAACGTTTCGTAGGTGCGACCACGACCAGGGATCTGTACTCAGCAGTCACGCAACGGCACTAAACTAGCCTTGAGGAACATGTCGCCGTCCGCGTCACTCCGACCTAATTGTGCCAGTCAAAAAAACACGTAAAATAATTGAATAAGGGAAACTTGACAAGCATTCTATAGACAGCATCGCGCCGATGTCAAACCGACCGATACTTCGACTTCGCCTCACTTAAGCAAAGAAATCAGAGAAATGCATGTAAACCATATACCAACTGAACAAGTTCGTCGTATTAATGAAAAATGTGAAAAAATGACAGGAAAAAATGTGGTCGCATGCGACTCGATGCCTAAACAATGGTGTGCCAGTCACTCTACCAACACGGCCACAACAAAGCACTACTGACTGACAGCTAAGTTAACTGTGTGACGCCCACTAGGACAGCTATAAAGTATCCTGTACCAGACCGGGTTGTCATCATTTGTAATTTTTGACATCCGGGTACTCTGATCTGACGCTCAGGGCTAAGCGTCAGAGTGCCTGGATGTCAAAAAGTCCAAATGACCGGCTTAACCCGGTCCGGCACAGGATGCTTTATAGCCGTACCCATATGCAACAGTGGGCGTCAAAGTGTTTTAACACACGTGAATATTGAAGACTACAGTTAACTATTACCGCAGTTAATGTCTGTATGACAGGACATTAATGCCATGATGCGCTGCCTCGTAGTACTTGGTCACGGTCGTTCAACGTCAATTTCGTTTACTTTCACTTTCTGAGAACCTGCCGAGAGGAAATCCCACCCGAATAATTCATCACACGCACGTTCCGCTGACATCAGCCACACAATGTAGACAACAACAGGGGGCGTCTATCCCCTACAGCCTTCTCTTCTCATCCCCGCTCGCCCCCCTTCCTTTAGAGGTAGGAACACCTTAATCTCCTCCCATCCTCCTTCCCATCCCCTGCCCTTACCCTCCCCTTAATGCTGGGGTCCTGGGTTTCTCCCAGAGATTTTTTTTCAAACGTAGATGTCTGCAGGTGAAATTGATTTCTGGGCAAAACACATATATTATCACTTGTTTTCGCTGCAGAGTGCAGACAGTCTGAAAATACGCATATTTTACAACTATCCCTATTTGACTACCGTGTTTCAGGAGACGACTAGTGGTGACTGATGATTGATAAAGTCAAAGACGATGTTCATATGGTTGATTTTTAGCCGATTGTACGTAGTACGGTCGCACTTTTGCTACAGTGTTGCGTCTATCTATAGTCTGTCGTCGTTGTCTGTACGGAATGTACTGTGGCTAAACGGTGCGTCCTAGAGCAAAAGTTAGTTACTACTGACAGCCTATAGGAAGTTGTATATGAGAAATCGATTGGTACCAAAATGAACGACCTTGACCTTTGTTTAGAGGTCGTATCAAGGTCACGCCAACCATTGCGTCACATTCGCCACTGAATATCTCAGAAACCGTAAGAGATAAGAGGCTTGGTTCCAAAGGACCATCCATAAGAAATGGCCTACGGGATGGATGGATGGATGGTTAGGGTTTAACGGCATTTTAAGCACGTAAATAGCGGCTATATCATGCCTGAGTAAGTTTAAAGTTTGTTAGTAAGGCCAATGGCGTGTACAAAAGATTATACGTTTAGGATGAATGTTATGGAAGAGATCTTTGAGATTAGAAGCTGTATAGAAATTCTGGCGAATGATATCAAAGTCAATACAGCTAATGAGAATCAAATGGTCACGTGACCGATGACGTCACGTGACCCCGAAAATAATATCTTGGCAGTTCGACGAATTCCTAGCGAGATCCAAACCATGCATGCCGGTTATCAAATTGCAACGAAATCTAGTTCAATTCATGAATACCCAAGTCCAACTGACTAGTTAAAAACTGTCAGAAGTATCTAGCCTACATGTAGTAGGCTAGTCACTAGTCATGTTATAGCACGTTATGACGGCAACAAAAACAATACGTTTTGCTCAATACTACATTTAATTCTGAAATAAAATCTGACGAAATATGACGGCTACAAAAGACTGACTGACAGCTGTAATCAGTGCCGCCGACCGACAGTCGAGACTCATAATACAACTGGTACGACTACGTAACTCGTACGACTCGTACCACTGCTGTCGTTCGGTCGCCACCGTGTCACAACTCTTGTCTCTCTCGTCCGTCGTATACTACCACACAGAAAACTGTCTGATACGATCCATTGGGCCGAATGAAACCACAGACAGCCAAGGAACGCAGCACATATGCAAATATGCTGGCCGCAAATCAGCATCACCTGATATGACAATAATTCAGTAAGTTGAGCCGGCAAGACAACAACTAACGGATTATTTAGGGAGACCACAAAACCATCGTGAGATTAGCCTCAAAATCCACAACAACAAACCCGTACAGACTGCAGACGGTAACAACTCAACGAACGTGCGTTACCGTTTCGGGCGAATTATGCAACGTGTGGAATACGTGACCCCGAAAATAATATCTTGGCAGTTCGACGAATTCCTAGCGAGATCCAAACCATGCATGCCGGTTATCAAATTGCAACGAAATCTGACTGACTGACTGACCGCAGTTACAAAAATACTTCATACAGGGTCGCCGCATCGCATGCAGCAGTGACTGTTCTGCTAACATAGAACGAGTTACAAAGATGAGTACTGATAACGCTGAGACACGTTTGTTACTGCAAAGCAACAACAGATGTGAACTCCCAGCGTTCAACGTGTTTGCTTACTACACTGCATCATAACGTCATGAAATCTACACAAAATAACGGCAACATGCACTATACTGCTCTGCGCAAGCAGTGTATACTGCAAAAAATGACGCCTATACGAACCGAACAGATTGTTTCAGTATCGGAACTTTAGACAACGCAAAAGATTAGGTATTTTAATTGAGAAACTATTGTAAACGCCTTAATTTTGCCGCCTTTAATTTTGGCGTTTTTGCCTGCTGAGTTCTATTAGAGATGTACTAAAAAAGCCAGATAAGTCCTTCATGGGCAAACAGTTACTAGTAGGCCTAACTGATTATCGTTCGATATTAGCGACCCGTTATTTTCGCAAATTTGATGAAGTTGTGAAGTTTGCGAGATAAAAGGCACGCAAAAATTTCAGGTTTTACAGTAGCTCCCAGCATCCTGTGTGCTTCCAAAACAGACAGGCTGACCAGCTAAGCTGTCACTATAGTGAACAACTACCTACTTCAGTCGAAGTGGGACACATGCAAACGAGGAGGAACCACAGTTTATGAAGCTATGTCACTAGTCAGAAATGCTCATGCCATCTCAAAGATGGTTTTAGGCTTCTTTAAAAGAATAAAAACACATTTTAAAACCATATTAAAATTTCTAGAACTTTTTCATTGTAAAAACGTCAACATCAATAACGCAGCCATATTTACACAATAACATTACAAAGAAGAACTTTGTTTCCTTCACTTTTCGCATTTACACACACTTCACATCATTCTTTTCTTTGCGAGCATTAAAGCACATGCAATGCAATTACAATCGGAGAATTCGCGGACATTATCAAAAGTAATTTACTCAATGTTTAAAAAATTTTAATCAAGTTTTTTTGCATTTCCGATCTCGTTCACAGTTTTGCGTGCACAGTGCACAGACACACACACACAACAGATTCAGGGCGCTGCACATCTCACACATAATTCTACATTAGAGATACACTTTGCGATGTGTGGAACTGACTGTCAACAGCGGCACAACACAAGTAAACACGACACAGGAAGCTACTGAACGAAACAGAAAGAAACTTAAGTCCAAGTGTGACTCATGAAATTACAATACTATAACCCAGTTCCCACTGTAAGACAATAATGGGCCAGAAATACTTTAAAACACAACTATAAATGAATTTATCCAATCATTCATGACTCAAAGTGTTCAGCCGTAGCATCCAGCCGTTGCAAAACTCAACTACATACAGCAAAATGTAGAGGCAAATGTCAAGCAAAATTCTGCTTGAATTTTTACAGAACAAGTTTCGCAATATATGCAAATATTTAAGTACAATTTAAATCATTATCACCACATGGCAGCCTGTTTTAGCTTGTCTGTCGTTTAGACCACGAAGCCCTGAAAATTTCACGACGCTATCTCCAATGGTTCAAGAGTTACTGCACCTGGTAATCATCATATCCAGACAGTACAGATATAAGTAATTAAATGTGCTCTTGTTTGGCTAAATTTCCGCTTCTAGTCACGCACCAATGCCAACACACCTTCAACGTACTTAACCATCCATCGCCCAATGCTCTTCCATTCCACTCAAAACCTTACTTTCTACCACAGAGTGATAGAAGACAACAAACTCAACTCCATTAATGATTGTTAGTTTTTCTATTTTAATTTCTTTCTTTCTTTAATCTTCAGCCTTGATCATACGCATCAGACTCAGTTACACTACTCATCAGTTTTTGAGCAAATGTTAAATAATGTGCTTATCATATCATATGATACCATACCACATTCCTGAAAATACAAATTGCTAGCGAATCCTGACAGTCATGGAAATAAAATACGCAAACATTGCCTCAGACATAAATAAGTTTGCAAAATAGGCCAACTAATCACATTACTTAATTGCTCACAGTTAAGTATTAACTTAGAAAATATTCTATATATTTGTTGATATTTTGACACATGCAATACAGGTGACTGATCATCATGCATTTCTGGTAGCAAAAAGAGTCTAAGACTCGTGATCACATGTTTACGACTTCCCTTTACTTCTTGTCTTTCATACAGAACTCGAAACATTTTTTATCTAGGCAGTGTTTTCCATGGTGTGACCATCGATCATGCATATCCTATTTTTTTGTGAACTACACTTAACAATTACGTCAGTTTTCTATTGTGTAATTTGTTTTATTTACCGGTAACTGTTGTAAGGTGGTCCTGCTACAGTAACAGCAATAATAATAATAATAACACAACACATCAGCACTGCTTGCTGAAGGACGACTTGTTTATGTAATGTCAATCGTGACTGAGGACACCACAAAATTGATTAAAATCACCTAAAACCAAAAATTTTACTTTTCCTGTATAAAATTTAAGGTATACAGGCACACAGAAAATCAATGCAGCAGACACTGGCCTAGCCAACGTAACAGTCATAATTTATGTTAAATTACGTGCATTCCTTTTCAGAAACAGCAGCAGCAGCCACTGCAGTCCGGTCGACACTGTGTTCCCGAGCACGAGCAAATCTCTATAAATATGACAGAAACTAACAACCAGGCAGATCATCAACAGTAGGAAGTTCACAGTGGCATCTTCTGAGTGTCGAAAAAAAACAATAATAAAACACAACAACACAGAAACACAAGCTGCACTGCAGCACTCAGACATCAACTGGTCTGGATGGAATGACAGTAAGAGCTGGTTGCACTCATACAAAAAAAAGATCTGAATTAAACCCTAACAGCAATGCATACTCAATACTAAGAACCAGCCACCAGTTCCATCACTAATCAATCCTGACATTGATTGATTGACTGAGCAGTGTTTTACGTCTCTGCCAACACAGTACAGGTTATATGGGAGACGGTTTTTACAGGTCAAAAGACCCAACCAACAGTATCAAAGTACTGAAGGAAATGCTACAAAGGAAAAATGAAACAACCAGAACAACAAAATACATATATGCATAGACAATAATAGACAAAAAAGGATATACACACTGCTTCTCCTTTGCAGCTAAGAGGTTCAGATTTGAGATTTAATTGAACAATTCGTGTGAATTTATCACTGATTGATTGAGCAAGGTTTGATGTCCCACTCAACACAGTTTACGTCATTTTGGAGACGAGAATTCATCACTTTCATGAGTGTTTTAACTGGAGCAAAAGGGACACATTTCTATTATGAGCCAACAGAAATTTTGTCACCGGTTGCAGCTAAAGGAGGTGGATAAAACAAAACCAGAGAAATCCTGGTGAAATTTATTAATGGAAGTTCTGTCATCACTAGGCCAATGGACCTCATATAGCATGTTCAGCAGAAATGAAAAGAAACAAAACATCATATAATATGCAAACCCAGGTTCACCTGCAAAATGCCACTAAAACAACATGTTGGGTTTTACATGTCTCTATTCACAAAGTACAAACACTACCAACTTGACCTGAAGAAATGGTAGTTAAGGATGGTTATGCCTGAAATAGTTTGAAGTAGTTGGTTGACTGATTGAGCATGGTTTTACGTCTGCACCAACACAATATAGGTTATACGGCTGACGGTTTTTACAGGTCTGATGACCCAACCAACAGTGTCAAAGCACTGAAGGAGGGTGGTTAGTCATCCAGA
>Ga0056114_1000437_pt1 | contig 14360 bp, 6 predicted proteins | sample WorMetHERISLAND1_FD_77005 | JGI IMG/M metagenome (GOLD analysis project Ga0056114, IMG submission 77005) | Marine gutless worms symbiont microbial communities from Max Planck institute for Marine Microbiology, Germany - Olavius loisae HERON... ...
CAAATACGAAAAAAAATCACAACTGAAAAACCCTAACATCGGGATCATAAAAACTTAACAACAACCAAACAATTTCGCCCCCCCCCCCCCCGTAAAATCTGAACCCTTAATTTCTCATGTTGAACTTTGGCGTGCATGGTTGGGTCATGGACATAAACTCATGTGACAAATTTTGAACTCACAATATCTTTAATGATGGCTTCTCCCCATGTGTGAAATATGAGCCCTCTCTTTTCCCGCCCTAGTAAGCCTATTAAGTAAGTTTTTTTCTCAGGCGTGCACACAGGTCAATGTCAACCATCTTGACCTTTGACCCCTCATTAGGGCTGTACCGGATTTCGGCTTCGGCTCTGGCCGGAATCCAGCACTTTTTCGAAATCCGGCTCCGGCAAAAATCCCACCGGAGCCGGATAGTTTTGCCGGATTTGAAAAGTCAATTTTTCCCAGACATTAGATACCGGTAACTTGGAACTGTAGTAACTTAATCTAGTAGGCCTGAATAAGTAAGAAATCCAGAAATTAAGAATGCCGTAACGGTAACTGCTGCACAAAAAATAATCAAAAACTCAAATCGGAATCCGGCACTTTTTCCAAATCCGGCTCCGGCAAAAATCACACAGGAGCCGGATAGTTTTGCCGGATTTGAAAAGTCAATTTTTCCCAGACATTAGATACCGGTAACTTGGAACTGTAGTAACTTAATCTAGTAGGCCCGAATAAGTAAGAAATCCAGAAATTAATAATGTCGTAACGGTAACTGCTGCACAAAAAAAATCAAAAACTCATATCACTCGTATATGTTCGTAATGTTTTACACATTAAATTAGTAAAATTACAGTCAATTTGAAAATCCGGCTCCGGCTGGATTTGTCATTCCAAATCCGGCACCGGCCGGATTAGAAAAAACTAAATCTGGTACAGCTGGTACCTCCTTACTACCTCTTATTACGTCTCATCTTCAAGTCTATTGATGCTATGACTGCTGTCAATTCCTGATAGTCACTCGTGGTTCTGAATGCTCTGGTGGTAATCAGACGGGTGATGGGATCGTGCCTTATCAGACAATCCACCACAGTTTATTGACATTAATCTACTGCTTCGCTGTCCATTCAGTGATTGTTTTAACCCTCCAAGTCAAACAGGTATTTTTGTATTTTATTTGTATTACACTGCATAACTCATTGTAAATGCAAGCATGCATACAGCATGCTTGGGTTTATTAGATCTCCGTACATACAGCATGCATGTACGCACTCATCGGACACAAGGGGTTAAGAAGATTCTTCAGTTTTGTCATAATACATACCTCAATCGCTCCTTTGCCAAGCAGCGACTCCACCTCATCCTGTTGACTGTAGCAGAGAACTCGTAGTGTCTGAGCGCCGTCTAAGTCCACCTCAAACTTCTGTACACACAGAACAGCAAACATGTACAACAGTCGTCAGCAGACTGAACTAGAAGCATGGTACTGCGTGGTCTCGATCGACCTAGTTACTCTAAGTTGGGCCCAGTTAATACTTGGATGGGTGACCAATAGACCATCTCTGGGTAAGCCATCTTGGTATAACCAGCCATCTAGGTCAACTTAGCATACTCAGCATTTCATCCTTCCAGGCTCGATAAATGAGTATCAGCAAAATGCCGGGGTAAAGGCGTGAGAATCACCTCTGTCGGGTGGCAGGTAACACTGTGAGCCCATATGGCAAGTTATCTCATGAGCGCATTAGAGGTATCGCACATTATGCACTATACAAATTGACGTATACTTTACTTTACTAGGTCTCATATAACATATCCCGTACACACTGGCTGACAAAACTTCGGCCTCCGATAGGACGGCCACTCACATCACTTGCATTTCCGCTGTAATGGCTGACTGACCAATCAATTGGCCAGTCCTACAGTCACCATGGTTACAAGTTCATAGATTGTCTTGTCCGCAACCCCACTGCTAACGATCAGTGGCTGCGACTGTCACTGTTACGGGATTAGCCAACTGGTACAGTATCCAGGGAAAACATTTGTATACATCCATTATCCCATCCCAGCAACCAAAGAGGTTCTCCGTTGAACGCTCTCTGGAGCTGATCTGAAGTCATTCAAGAAATAAAACACTGAAGCAAATCACATGCACAATACTGTGTTCAGGCAATGGAGACGGCTATATTTGGACATTGCCACATTCTACACAAAATCATAATGATTGCAAAACCGCAACAGATTAAAGCCAACACACAGAGACAAAGTTAATGAGCGCATCTCACATCGTTCCAGGACGGCTCCTTCTTTGTTGCCAGCAACACGTTACTCTTCGCCTTGGTAAGAAAAAGTCCAAAAGAGTCCACTTCGATGCGACAGAACACACCTAATTGAACAATCACAGATGACAGAAATGCATCAGACATGCCACATACTGTCTGACACTCAGCATTTCACACACTCCGCACAGTGTAATTCCTGAAGGAAAACGAGTTTAAAAACTGCACAACTTTAATAAAGATTCAATTACACTCCCCTGGTCAGCACTAGGTGGAGCCAGCACTTACACTGCGGTTTGGTGAGTCCCTGGAGTGTATTGACAATAACATGTAGAGTTCCGTAGAGTCGCTCTTCCTCAAGATAGATGCCTAAAAACAACAATGTCGAATGTACTGTACCTGTGATATCACTGTAGTTATAAGCAATAAAATATTATTACAAAGAACATGTTTCATATCAAACAAATACCACCTCTGACTATCTACTATCAGCAATATACAATTGTAAGACATGAATTATATAAAGTGGACAGAAATTAAAATTTTATAAAAAATATACATTAATTTAACCATTCACCTCTCTTTTTCGTGCCTGTCAATACATAATGCTTCATGATCAACACTTAGCAGTTGATTACAATTACAACATATTTGACAAATGCTGGTCTGGATTTTCACATTTTATATGTTATTGTATTATTTATGTTTTGTTATATTTCAAGCAGATTTTCAAACTGCATAACCAAAGTATCCTCTGCACAAAATATCAAATGAAACAAACTACAATACGGCAGGAACAAATATAACTGGATACAGGATGTAGCACGATCCACTATTACAAAACAGCGGACTGATAGCGGGAGCAAGATAGTTGATTTCTGCACGCCTCTGAAGCTGCTGCTGTAAGACTACTGTTATAGCATGACATGAAACAGACAGACAGACAGACAGACAGCAACAAAATAATGTTTTACAGTTTGAGTTACTAATGACAGAGTTCTAGCAACAATTATTCTTGACATGACAATAACGGGAATAATACATAATACGTAAAATACAAAGCGGGACATGGTAAACTGACTGGTTTGATCCAGCGGAGCTCCAGTTTGTTTCACGCTGAGAATCTACACACAGTAACATACCTGCCTCATTCAGACTATGCACCTGAATGACATGTGAATCATTTAATGTACACCTGAATTACTCAGTATACACCTGAATATACGTGAATCACTCATAGTAAGTAAGTAAGTAAAACATGGATTTGTATAGCATATAATCGCCAAAGCCCCTAAAGCGCTGTACCGGTATGCACTAGTACTCTGAGAGAAAAATGTCTTCAAAGAATGTCCAAAGCTAGTAGTGTCGAGGATAGTGTCACGCAACAGTTTAGGCAGAGAGTTCCATAGTCTCAGACCGAGTACAGAAAAAGGCCACAGCAAAGTCTACACCATTTAAATGCCCACAAAAATACATTGTTTGACTGAGTTGTCACTCCGGAGTATTCCTGCCTCCATTATCTGCCTCCAGTCTACCATTCAAGCCATCCCAATCTACCTTGCTTAAACATCTCCTCAGACACGGACAATGAGAAACAGATGAATAAGCATCAACAGCAAACTGTACAGCACAGATACAGAGCCAACTCAACCGACCTTTTGTTTAGCGAGCAGATTCTGTACATCAGCGTGTGATATCACCGGGGCATTCTGGGAGAATGTGAACGCTGCAGCAACAGAGACATTGTTTTACGCCCATTACTATGATCACAGTTACATCTGTTATGAAGGTCTCTTCATGGACACATGCACAGCAAGAGCAAGATAGACCAGAGATGATGACTCAAAGGTGAACAAAGCTCAGAAACTGGCACAATACTGAAGGCTGTGACGAGGTTAGACAACTAATGACAGAATTTAGTGCACAACCTTCCAAATGTTCATTATGACTTTCGTGTGAGATCTAAGATCATCTCAGCGCATTGAAAAGAAAGAGTGATCTTTCCTGTGGAGTCTGTGTAGAAGCATATGACACCAGGCTACACTTAACTGGACACTGAGCTGCTACTGATGCTGTGCGTAAGACAAGGCCTGCTATCTATACACGGCACAACAACAGCCATCTAGGACAACTCAGCCTTCTACCCTCCATGGGACGGTAAAATCAGTATCAGTATTTGGGCTAAGTCATAATAACAAATACTGATGGTGGCTGTAGATGATGGCAGCCTACAGGCAGACGTATATCCCAAGTCAGTTGGCTTGGTACCACTTAGTTGGTTGATAGCCACGTAGTTTGTAGCTTTGCATTCATTGCATGAACTGAGTGAACTCTTGCAATGGCTACACCATGATTACAGCAGTACAGCACTAAACATTGATATATTATTATCATTTATTGCCCGTCAGTACTCAATTCCCGAGAGTAAAATAATGAGGACTAAGTAAGTAAGACCACAACGGCGTTTACTGAGTCGTGGCAGTGCTGTGGAAGAAGACTGTATTTCTCTGTTGGAGAGCCACTGACAGCCGCTGGAACAGGTAAGTTGATGATGTGACGCGTCGATTGGTGACGTCATATCGATGACGTCACGTGACTGTGACGTCAGAGTGTTCAAAGTTGTCTCATTCAAAATATAGGACCCGGATCAACTATCCATCAAGGTTGCGGGCAGACAGACACGCAGACATGCAGACACAGACTCGTTGACTGACAATAGGGATCGCTTTAAGCTTGCAGCGTGCGAGCCAATGATATCTAGTATGATTGTGTAGTTTTCCGTGTTTTATTTCACAGGAACTGTGTAAAGATAAAGCTGACCTTTCTCCAGCAGGCCGCTGATACTGTCGCGCCAGTCTGAGCGCTCGTAGTCCGATGACATCATCAACAGATACTGCTTCTGCTGCCTGCGATTGTGAACTCGGAACTGTAGATGAGGCATGACTATAACCAACGCCACTTCCTGACACAGCAACACGTTACATTCTCACAAACCGAGAACAAAAGACGCACAAATCAAATGAACACTTACAGAGTTAGAGCCGTTAATGCCGTAGCCTTAGTCTCGAGGCTGGCCAGTTATGCCATTGGCCTCGAAGATCAAGTCCTTGGCAGTGGCCTTAAAGGTCAAGTTCTTGGCCTCAAAAAAAATTGTTGACATGTGTATATAACATGAAATTCCCCATTACGTTCTTATTAACTTTTGCACTGTTTTCAACACTTTAATAATGACTGGCGGCCTTGACTAATGCTGTCAAGTTACATGGTACAGTACCTACTTACACAAGCATTGTCGTATACTTTCCTTCAGTCCAGCCGAAACATTTCCTCGAAACATATGGCCTCTGAGCCAAGTCCTTGGGCTTGAGGGTCCCGTCCTCAGTGTAGACTCTTGTGGTCTTGACTGTATCTCTGCTGATTTAGAACACTTGATCCACTAGACACAACAGCTACATACTACTGCTCCACCAACAATCAATAATCAGAATCAATGACGGTAAAAATTTATGACAAAAATTACCTGCTCCAGAAGTTTCTTTCGCACCCGTTCCAATGACTTGTTGCGACGCAGAAGTTTCGGTTTCTAACAGTTTGTCACAATGTAAAACGAACAGAAGTAAACCTTTCAGTAACTTAGTGCCACTGAACATAAAAGTCCAGAAAGTGTACACGACAGTTAGATTCATTGCAGAAATCCAGCTACATCAATTCAGAGGCATGCAGACCCGGTCACATAACACACGTTGTACTACAAAATACTATAACTAACCACGCTCATACAGAGACGTTTCTACAATGCTAAATTCAGTTACAGCATTAACATCGCTAAACGGAACTTTGAATCCGGTACTGCGTACCAATATCACTGTCTCCAAAGTTTTGCAGGATGAAAATTTACAGTAAGTGTCCTACAGTACTATTTATGTCGAAAGCGATGTAAAGTTTGCTGGAAAATTATCAGCGTACTTGAACAGACTGAACTGGTGAAAGATACCAGCGTACCAGCTTTCATCTCACAAAACTCAATTACACAGAAGATCATTTATTCCTCCTTATCTTTTTCGTTCAGTGTATTAGATTTTTAATTTCCCTCATTTGTTTCATTGTCTGGTTTCATGTGTTTATTCGTGTATTATACTGTGTTCTTTTTCTTTCTTTTTATTCATTTGCATTTTCATGATTTTATGTATCTCTATCGTATAATATGTACATTTGTTACATGTTAATAAACGACATACACACATACATACATACTGTTCATTCTGCTAACGCTTTTACGCCCAACGGTTGCCATATGGGTACAGCTATAAAGCATCCTGTGCCAGACTTAAGCCGTCATTTGTAATTTTTGATATCTTGGCACTCTAACACTCAGCCCGGATGTCAAAAAAATTACATAATGATGGCTTAACCTGGTCTGACACAGGATGCTTTATAGCTGTACCCATACGGCAACAGTGGGCGTAAAAGGGATAAAGAAAGTGTCACACATAAATCATGACAGCCTGTAGTGGGAGAAGTTACACACCCCACTCAAGTCCTTGGCTTTCATCAGTTCCAGCTTGTAGTCGGCCTGCAGCTCGCTCACTTTACGCTGCAGTGTCTCCAACTCTTGCTTATGATCCTCCAGCAAACGTTTGTCTTCTTCACAGCCAAACACACGCAGTGGACACTGTCGCTATCACTGTCATGCCAGTTAAATGGTAAAATGGTAAATGGCTCGATCCCGATATTATAGAACGCCTGAAAGCATCAGCATAGCATCAGCTTTATCTACCACTCTTACCATTTACCCATGCCAGATCCGAGTCCATCAACGCTGACAGTCTAAACTCCAACTTCCTACAGCTCGGAAGAAGGAGTGGTGGCCGGCATCGGCGAACAGTTTACCCCAGGCAGTTACCTGTCAACACTGTGATACAGACTACGTTAGCAGGCATCGAACCCACAACCTTCCGATTGTTAGTCCGACGCACTACCAGTAGTGCTACCGACTCACCAGTTGTTATATAAGTGTAGAATATTTAACATAAATGTAGAATATTTAACAAGCAGAAAACATAATAAATGCAGTTTAACTATTATAAATACGTTGGTAACATTCAATCATATGAGTCATCAACACGTTATTTCGCTTTATCTAATGCTAAGCAAAAATGATCGTTACTTTCATGCATACTTAATACAATTAATCAACAAGGCACACCAAGGCATACAACATACACATCAAGTACTGTAACTGGTACAAAGCCGACAGAGCTCGCAGTCTCACCTGACGACAGCATCTTGTCCTCCAAGCTGAGGTCCGGCAGCGGGATAAACCATTTCACCTCGTACTGGTCTTTCTGCCTGAATCACCATATCGTCAATACAAACCGATCATTCGCCAGAAATAAACCGAAATTAGAAGTACGACGTCATATCAACGTCATCCGAGAAGATCTAGTGTACTATATCTGAGTCTTGGTGGTGCAGTGGTTTGGCGTCGGACTTTCGATCAAGCTATCGTGTGTTCAATTCCCAGCCGGAGCGTAATCGAGACACCTGGGTCAACTCAGCCTTCCATCCCTCCCGGGTAGGTAAATCGAGTACCAACCTTCACCAGTTGGGGTTAAGGCGGGATGTGCTCGCTTATGTCGGGCTACAAGTAAAATTGTGTGACACCATACTTCGGCGACACTCAGTAGTTCTGAGATGGCTTGCCCATGAAGAACTAATCCGGCTTTTTTAACAAGAGTTGACGTCTACTTTAGATTTACATACACAAACAAGCAGCATAAATACAGACCGGTTTGCCATCTTCTGCTTGGCAGCAACAATGATGTCATTGAAGAGGAAGACATGGCGCAGCTTGCGTTCCTTGGCAATCTTCTCAACAATCAGTCCGTGCTTGACGAGGTATCTCTGGTTGTCCAACTGTCGACAACAACATGTTACTCAAGGCGGATTGCAAGAACGCCATTCAACGGTTGAGTTTATGGACTGAATGTTAAAATCGTTGCAAGAACACACTGTCAAGTTAAGACGTGCCCACTCAAACGCTGTGTGGCGAAATCAGCCGCTCAATCTCCACTCAGACGAGTGCGTTCTTGCAAAGTCAGAGCGTCACGCATTACAGATTCAATGACACAATAATAGAGACAAGCACAGCAGCAGTGTGTTTAGTTATTATAATATTACCATAAGTAAAGAATCTCATAAAACTGATAGACGTTCGTCGGGTTGTAATTGTTGTGTCGTGGTTGGAACTGATGGATTTGGTAACAAGTGAAAGAAACTGGATCATATGCCATCAACACTGCACAACACAGTGGTTTTCAAAAGTTTTTGGATCGGGAATCCCATTTTGTTCCAGGATAGCTCACGGACCCATGTTTTAAAAAGCGAATTTACTATTTAAAATAAAATTTAAATATGCCAAACTAGGTGAAAAGCAACCCAAATTTTCACTCCCTCGGCCTTTCACTCCAGACTTAAAACCGTCTGATTCTTTCCTTTCTTTATTCTTTCTGGTTCCATTTGGACTGCTTTCACGGATCTTGGACTGGGACTAAACTTATTTATTTAAATTTCTTCTTTTATATCTTCGGTTTGTGGTTTCATGTGCTAAACTAAGCTGATCGTACCATCAGCTTTTCAACCTATGCTCTTCTTATTGCATTGTGATTTCATGCCGTGATAGACTAAAAGCAATAAGTTAATTAACTGACAAGACAGAACACAATACAATAATCATCGAGGAACTGATTGGACATACACTCTGTTGGTCTGTTTCTGGTGCTACGAGGTTGTCGAGGAAGCTTCGAGCAAGAGTCAATGTCTTCTGCAAGAGATCATAGTCTATGTGTCCGGTCGGCGTGTACTTTATCAAGTCCTGTCAATGCACACAATATCAATGCTATCGGTAAGATCCTGCTTTTTGTATTCTTACAAAGTGATTAATACTGTATGTATTATATCATGTCTTTACATGATATCATTCGTAAATAAAAAATAACAATTTTCACTAAAAAATGTTTTAATACAGTTTGTACAGAAACTAAAAATGACTAATTTTCTGGTTTGCCAAATTACAACTATGTCAGCTCTGGTGGTCAAAGTTTAGGGGCCGCCCCGCAAGACCTTACAAATTCACAAAACAGTGAGAAAGTTCAAAAACATTGAACTGCTGTCAACATTTGAAGGAAAACATTGTCAACAGTTTTGGAAATTTTCATTTCACAGTGCAGAAAACAAACGAAAAACATTTTAAAAACAAACATGATGCTGTTTTTCCAGTTATTTAAAATGTGCCTCAAATCAAAAAAAAATAATATTCCATAGATAGATTCGTGTTTCTTTCAATGCATCAAGTTGAGAAAAATTAGATTCTTGTAAGTATTCACAACATCGCTGTCATCTGCAGTAAAATATTAACAACATTAGGCATAGACTTATTGATAATTTTTGTTGAAATCAAATTATACAGGAATGTTATCGAGTTCCTCCGACCAAGAGAATGAATCTGACAAGAACTGCATCTTACGTGTAGAACAAGCGTGTTGCGTTCAAACCGAATCACCGGCTTCTGCAGCAAGTCTACATCGACAGCGTCACAAGCAATGAACAGAGAAATAATAAATATTTTTGTGGAGTTAATTTGCATAATATACGTGACTAATAGAATAAGCGTGCAGATAAAAATTATGTTTCAACAACTTATATTAATATTACTACTGCTGTCACTGTTACGCAATGACGACAATGACTGGCATGACTGTCAACTCTGTGATCAAACTTGTTATGAGCAGGATCAGATCTAGTTGCTATTAGGAACGCTATAAACTCTGGCGATCCAAATACAGACCACAAAAGACAATGAAGAAGATGCTAGTGAGCCCACATTATTGACTGCTCAAACGAATTCCAGCTAAGCAACATGACACTGACCTTCCAGTGAAGACGAACCCGCGACGACCGTGTCTTGACGTTTCTGTTTCACATTCGCACACATCACCAGTGTTGGGGAGTACCAATGATACATGTATCATGATACGTATCTTGATACTAAAACAGTAAGTATCAAGTAAAAAAGGATCATGATACATTTTTGGTACTGTATCAGTATCACGATACAATTTAGAAGTATCATACTCAGCACCACACATCACCATGATGATGTGTGGTGCTGGTCAGCACAGGGTCAGAATGGTTGAAAAATAAAGGCTGAAAACAAGAATAACAGCAAAGGACGAGAACGAGAGATGCACCCCAGCCTGCAGAGTTGCATCTTCATAGCCTGTAAGGTGAACTGGAGTAAACAGCCACACCCCAACTGTTGACAAAATTTTTGCAAAAAACTAATGTATAAACTGCAGCAAACTATAAGTAAAAGCCACTGGGCAAAATAAATGAAAGCAAATTGTATGTAGAGAGTTGGCATCACTTATTAATGCTGCAGTGGCAAATGGCTTGTAGTAAACTACTAAGTTACTAACTGCTAATGACCATCAGATGACTATCAGCCAATGAAGAAGATTTGTCAGATTTAATCTCCAACGTCAACAGACAGCATTTGTTTGATGCTTGCACGCTGCAGATGCACTGACTAATCACATGGCAGCATTTGAACGTCTTTCTCTTCTTCACATATGAACTACTGCTGTTCTCGTGCAAGAACTGACAGATATACCACTACATACAGCATGCCACAGTGTAACAGATTTCAGACAAAAAGCCGTGGCTGATACTCTGAAAAAAATGGTTTTGGTTTTTACATTCTTTGGAGGCCAATTGGCAGTTGTTCAAATGAGCATCTACTCGCAAAAAACCTTGACATAACATTTAAAAGAAAATACTCAACAACTCAGCAAATCACGAATGAGTTCTAACGGTTATTTACTTCCTGAAAACACGGTATACGTACTTTGATGACATCATCAAATGCTGGGTTGTCCTGCCTCGTTCGGTTAATATCGGCAATTGCTTTTTGGTATGTTTTGAGGTATTCCGGTGCAATAGAATACTCGCTTGTAGCCTGCCACAGACACAGACAGACATCAACATATCATACTTCATCTTCTTCTTTTCTGGCAAGCACCACTAGGAGTGCGTAGCACCAAACGTACCGGTTGACATCAGTCTCCAGAGTGGACGATTCTGAGCGATCGTCAGAATGGGTAGAATGCAAGCATTATTTGCCACTGAACACATTTCAAACAGACTACAACATGCATATCTAATGAAAAAGACCTCTTTACGTGGCATATTCCTGACATCAGCTCCAATATGGATGCAATCATTCGTGTGAGGCGAAGGCCGTTATCTAGGCCATGTTTCTAAATTAGCTTCAGGTCGAACAGTTTCAGTGTGCAGATCAAAGCTGTAAAAATTAGTGACTTGTGGCCTCATAAGTCATAACACATACCACAGTGGTGAGAAAGAAGATGACGAAGCACGAAATTCAGTGAACAGCCATTATGCCACATCCTTTAGCTCTAGGTCAAACGGTCTGTAAGTGAAGGTCATCATTAATGCAAAATTATGAGATTTTGGGCCCACCCTTTGGGTGGCGGGTGGAATTTATCACACATCGCTGTTAAACCACTGTGCCACATTCGGCAGCAGCTCTACACAGAATAGTCTGGTTGAGGGAATAAGGAGTGCTGTAAAAAAAACTGTGGCTCTACAGACCACATCCCTTTGGGTGGGGGTAGGGCTGACACCAACAATTCACCAACTATTCGCCGAGCATTGTCGTGTGACCACAGCTTTGAGCTGGCTTTAAGGTCCAACAGTATACCATTAGACAAATAGGAAAATAACTTCAGAAAACCAAAAAACGGTGCTAACTGAATGAGAATAACAAGTAGCATTCTACGACACAACAATAACTTATTGTTAAAAACACTTACAAGAGTTTTGAGATGCGTGCCAACAGAAGTCTGCAGTGACCAATCAGAAACGGTTTTGTCAAGATCGGCGACAAACTGATGATGTGCATTGTAGAGTTTAGAGACACTGTCGAATGTGGCTTCGACGTTAGTCGATGAACCCATCAGGTCAAGCACTGCATCTTTCAACTGTGAACCAACAATTGGCAGAACGTATCACACAACCAACAACGGAGAGTAATGCAGGACTAAAAATATGAAAAACAGAAAATAAAATCTAAGACTGACTGCACAATTGCAAAGATCAACAGCGTTTACGAATCTAATTAATAGAACCACTGTCTTCCACCGACGAAAACAAACTGATAGAGAATACCTTCACCACAAAATGTCATTACAAAATACAACATGGCTTACAGCAAAGAATATTTATCCAATAGATAAACAATCTTCTGACACAAGAGTCGGCACTGCCTCGGCGATATTGCCTGAAATTCCCTTCTGTGAGTGGCTGATCTTCCTAGAAGATATGCTGTGAAATAAAAAGGTATCGTGTTCTTTTCTGAATATGAGCTAAACTAACGATGAGAACGGCAGACCTTCAGCAGCGTGCCGAGTGTCACGACAAACGAACGTTCACTGTCGAGCAGAGTCATCACAATCCATCGTCTCATGTCCTGAGTACTGCTCGACGGCAAAACATTGTCTACGTTCGGCTTCTAATCGACAACCAACAGGACACGTAAATATTGCACTGTGCTAAACAAATGAGAAACAGACATAACGACACATATTTGGCTCATTGGTGTTTTACTGGGAAATTATTATAGACTGCTAAGAATTGTATATATGCCGTGTGTGGCAAAATCTCGCATACAGTGTATGACAAAACGATTCAATGACAAACTTATTCCAAGCCATGTCTCAATCCTGCTACAATCACGTCAATCAATAATAAAAGTCATCTGAGCATAAAGGTAGGCTAGATGTGGGTCAAACGACCAATGTCAAACATAGCATGCAACGTTTAGATCAGAAAGAGAAGAGAAGAAGAATTAACCTGCTCCTCATCACTGTGAATGCCTAGAAGGCTCGAAGCCGCAGTCCAGTCAGGCTCAATGTTCATTCCAACACATCCACCAAGTAAGTCCATTGGTGCTGCACAAGACAATCTTTATATTTAGTTACATTGTCAGCAACGGTCACCACAGAAGTTACCCTATCATAAGACCAAGATGAGTGTAAATGACTTCAGAACTCTGTGTTACTTGTACTGTGCATTACTTACTACATATGAGTGAAACTACATCACTGACTGTGCAGCCAGTTAGTTCCTAATGCTCTGATATCACCATCACCAAGCACTTCAACGGCGCTGTTTGCTACTGCAGCAATGTTTCTAAAAATAGGTTGTCTTAGAAGGCACAATAAGACAAAAACATTCAGACATGCCAGTGATGCTAATGGACGAGTGAAGATTAGCAGGCACAACACTGTGCACAATTTTTACTTTAACACCATTTAATATTGAAAAGTACTTGTGAAATATGTGTCAACGTAGGCACAGGGTGTTAGCTAGACCCCGAAATCGATCGAGTCGATCGATTGAGTCGATCGTTTGAGGGCGGAGTCGAGTCGAGTTGAAAGAAGGGTCTAAAGTCGAGTCGACCGATCGAGTCGATCGTCTGACAGTTGAGTTGAGTTGAGGTAACGGAAGTCGACTAAGTCGACTAATTCGATGTTGTACTTACTGAATTCAACACTCATGAGATGGACAAAACATCGGTGATCTGTTAGACTAACCCGGACAATTGCTAACTGCCGTGATCATAGTAGTCATCAACTAAATATTCAGTGTCGACCATCGCTAATAATATGTAGGGTATAGGTTTCAGCGCATTCTAAATATAATCGAGTAAATGACGTAATTCACTGAACAAGAACTTGAAGCCAAGCTGTCAGTAGGATAGCCGACCGTACTGCCTGGCAGCAGATTATCTATTGTTGCTGAATAGCGTCTCCAGCTGTTTCCGAGATATTCGGCTCTGATCGTATTGTGGTCACGAGTTTGACCTTTCGGGGTCACGTGACGTCATTGCATGGTCACGACTTGGAATCCCCATAGATCATTTCCTGTTGGTGGTCCTTTGGAACGAAGCCTCTATCTCTAACGGTTTCCGAGATATTCAATGGTGAATGTGACGCAATGGTTGACGTGACCTTTATACGA
>Ga0056114_1000438_pt1 | contig 14357 bp, 13 predicted proteins | sample WorMetHERISLAND1_FD_77005 | JGI IMG/M metagenome (GOLD analysis project Ga0056114, IMG submission 77005) | Marine gutless worms symbiont microbial communities from Max Planck institute for Marine Microbiology, Germany - Olavius loisae HERON... ...
CACACATAAAGCACAGCAAGTCCCCTAGTCTACAATAATATGGGGTGACTAGGGGACAGCTCCCACAGAGGGCAGGGTCGCTAGGCCTGACGGCGGTGGGGCTGCCGCCGCGGTACCCCCATTGGAGCTCTGAAGCGTGGCTTTCGAAGCATGGCTAGTCTTATACTTGTAAGGAATGCTGTTGGCGAACTTTGACCGAAAAGAACACTTGCAGCATCGCGCGGTTTCCTTGCGGCAGCACGGCTTTCTTGTAATAGAGATAAAAGTGGGCTGATGACCTTAACAGGAAAAGATGGATTTGGACATATTTTAAGACATGATTGGCTATTGAGAGAGATATTGGAAAGTAAAGTTAAGGGAAAAGGAAACCAGGAAAAATGCAGATGTTGGATGACGCCTTCGTATGCAATAATTACGTAATCTTCAAGGCTGAAACAGAAAATAGATATAGTTGGAAACTGAATTTTCATAAATGTCCCGTACCGGTAGCATTTAACCATAGGGAGACCTTGGTCATCTCATCTGTTACATGTTGTACTGGAGATGTGTCTGCTAGAAGTCTTCTAGAAATTGCCTGTGCTTATCGCGTTGATCATTAGGCAGCTAACAGTCGTCGTCTATGACTGAGTCTAGAGCAACTAGGCCTAGTATCGCAATTGTGTCGACGTTGAATGATTTGTAGGTTTTTGCTGAGCTGTTTTGAGGTCAATAGCACCAGATATCAGTTATTTGCGTTACTCTTCGCTGAAAACAATGCACTAACAAATAGCCTAGGCGTAATGGTCTGGATACATAGCGTGCGCCGCTGCTTTATCTCGACAGAAAACAGAAGATAGGAGGCGCCAGTGTACAGTAGGTTTATAGACTTGTTTATAGACTTGTGTGTTTATACCAGTCACTTCTGTGTAAACTATGTCATCATGCTAAGAGCACTGTGACATACACCAGTCCTGGAATCACCTAGATATTTTAACAGGATAGGCCTACTAGTCCGACAATAAACGTCCTCCACAGTCCCTACAGCCCAACGGAATATCTGAAAGCAGCGAAACACAAGTGCAAAACACCAATCGAGAGACAGTTTTACTGATACAATTCTGGTTTCGTCCAACTGGCGAGTGTAATACTCGGGCGACGTTTTAACGTCAGAAGCGATCCTTCGACTTTTTGAGTCGTTCGACGGCTCGTATCTTGCTGTCGATGTTCTTGACTTGGTCGTCGATTCGTGCGTACGTCGACTGCAGTTCGTCGAGTTCAGCTCGAGTCTTTTTGCGTTGACCGATCGTCCGCTCCATGTCAAGCAACATCTGAGGCTGCGCCAGCATCGAGCACCGTTGTCGCAGTTCACGGTTCTCGCGTAGTAGTGACACGCGTGTCTTCTTCAGCCCACCCATCGACGTCCTTTTCTGCACAGCATCAGCGCCAATCTCCTACGTTATTGTTCGCATAATTTGTTTCACGGAGGCAGCGGACATTAGTTGTTAGTGAACCGGAGAAGTTCAGTTTATAGCAGTGATGTTAAACGAGGCCAAAACGTCGAGGCCGAGGCAAAAAAATAAAAAGTACCAAATAATGATTAACAACATACGATTTAAGATTATTGCCGGAAAAGATTAACAAAATTCCAGAATTTTACACGATTTTTGCCCGAAAAAATGCCCGATTACATAATAAGACAACGAGATTGATTGATTGATTGATTGAGCATGGTTTAACGTCTGCACCAACATTACGTTATACGGCCGACGGTTTTTGCAGGTCATCTGATGACCCAACCAACGGGCAAAGCACTAAAGGAGGGTGGTTAGTCATCCAGACAGGCCTCAGTCTATCAAGGCTCACCTCACCGTGTTAGACAACGAGAGCGAGGCCAGGCCGAGGCCAAATCTTTGAGGCCGAGGCCAAATGTTTGGCCTCGAGGCCAAACCTCGAGGCCACTTTGGCCTCGAGGACTTAACATCACTGGTTTATAGTCGATTAAAGTATTCATGTGTCGTGCGCTCATTTGATCTGTAGGATATCAGTTCACTTCATTTCACTATGTGATGACACGTGTCCCCCAAACGTGCCAGCGCTGAGGAACGTATCGTGTACTGGTGCAGTGCGCTTTTCTTAGTTCACTTGATAACTTCACAAACTTTTTGTTCAGAATTTTGTAATTTTTCGAAACTGTTCAATTGAATTAGTGTTCATAATGAATTTGATAGGCAGTGTGGTCAGTATTTCTACCGTGTGTGCTAATAAGCCACGCGGTATTGGTGATTCGAAGCGTAGGTCTATTTTCTGTGGAGAATTTCCACGCAGTATACAGTCTGTCAACAAATTCGTACAGTGCCACAAACTGTATTACTATTATGGACGCCCAGGGTTGTTAGCGATATTTGTGTTTATTAAATACAGTCATTTATTGACTGCTTTATCAGTAGTAATCCCACTAGTCAACTGTCGGTCTTTCAGAGCCTAATATATTCATTGCAGAACTTTCTACAAGATATTTTTTGTCGATTAGCATCAGTTAAACTGTACAACTGCAGGCAGGCCTGAGTGATGAAACGTCCGGTATACTAGCAGATTAACACCGCGGAATGAACGTGATGGCGGTAATTGTGCTGGTGAACGTTAGACACCTTGGCAATGTCTTCGTCAATGTCGGCGAGTCTCTGCTCTTCGGCTTCAGTCTTGGTCTCGATGTTAACGATCTTCTCCTTGATGTGTGACACGATGTGGACATTGGTGTTCATCTTTCGAGTCATAGCTGTGATCGTCTGTGACAGCCACAATCGCAGATAGAATATCCGAGCAATTATTAGGCCTATCTCGACTATCGTAATGTACAGTTCAAGCGCGTCCTATAGCAACTGCCCGGAAACCCCCATGTCGTCCCATGCCCACCGTCGAAATGTTTCATTGACATTGTTTATCTTTGCCATAAACATTCTTTTCATTGTGTTGGAAAAGTCTGCGATATTCATAAAGGTACAAATCGCAGATTACAGATGATGAAGGACTGCATTGGCCTAATGCAATTCGATACCATTAGCTCACAGCAATCAACTGTCGTTTTTAGCCGACCGTACTTAATACGGTCACGCTTATGCTACAGTGTTGCGTCTGTCTGTCGTCGTCTGTAACGTACGTATTGTGGCTAAACGGTGTTTCTTAGAGCAAAACTTACTATTGACAGCCTGTAGGAAGTCGTATGTGAGAGATCGATTGGTACCAAAATGAATGACCTTGACCTTTGTTTAGAGGTCGATTAAGGTCATGTCAACCATTGCGTCACATTCGCCATTGAATATCTCGGAAACTGTTAGCGATAGAGGCTTGGTTCCAAAGGACCAACAATAGGAAATGGCCTATTGGGTATCAAATGGTCACGTGACCGATGACGTCACGTGACCCCGAAAGGTCAAACTCGTGACCCCAATACGCTCAGAGCCCCATATTTGGAAAACAGCTGGAGATGCTCTTTAGCAACAAGCACTTTACTAGATAGTCATCTATGAGGCAGCACGGCTTTCCTAGCGATAGCTTGGCTTCTTGTCACTGCTGCTCGCGGAATCTGCAAGCAGTGCCATAAAAGGTATCAGGATCTTTAATCTCTAAAAACCGTAGTAATTTGGCAACGAAAGATTCGTCGACTATAGCTGAAGTATTATGACTTTTTTGGCACAGGCCAGTGCCTACATGAGCACGGCGAGTGTACGTCCAACTCTTGTCCGACATTACCCAGTCTGTCCGCTGAGACTGCAGAGCCTAGCTCACTTACCTCATTTCTTTCTTCTAACTTCTCGTCCAAGCTCTTGTTGTTCATCTTCATCTGTTCGTAGTCCGAGTAGTGGACGCCAGTCGCTATTGTCTCCTAAACATTGAACAGAAATAGTAACCATACCGTCATTTTGGCGGCCGACAATATCGACATAAAATGTCGGCCTGTCTGAGTGATAGACAACCAGCGACTAACAACGAGGGTCAGGGTCCTCATCAGAACCCGAAATAGGCGAATATAAAAGACGCGTGCAGCGCCTTGTGATTGGCTTCTTAATGGCATTTTCGGCTGTGTCCCTGATGTCAGCCCCAAGAGACAGATTAGGGACCTGGGAAGGATGGTCGGGAGTGCTTCTGGGGAATTTGAAAGCGATGAGCTTGAGATGACAGAACACGGGACACTATTACGTTTCTGGCAGTTTGCTGGCGCTTGGTTGTACCAGACAAGTAAGAGTGTTTCTACAGCGCAGTTAACGCAGGTCGCACTGCGCTGTGGCCCTACTATCCAAAAAACAAATGTCTTAAGTGACCGCCTAAATTGACAATACGACAAGCCAGATTATCTTATGTCGGACTGCAAACTGTTCCAGAGTCGAGGTGTTGCCGCAGCGAGTGTTCTATCGCCAAAAGAAAGAACTTTGTATGCGACCGACAATCAGTGTTCGAGTGTCGGTAATCGTCTGACGCCGGCGTCGGTGACGAGTCGGCAGTTGTCAGCCACGTAGCTTGAGACGTGGCCGGACAGACACCGATGAACAAGCGTGACGATCTTGTAGCTGACGCGCTGCGGCACTGGAAGCCAGTGCAACTGGCGAAGTACCGGTGAGATGTGGTCACATCGTCGTGTGCCAGTGATCAGCCTGGCCGCAGCATTCTGCACCGACTGCATCGTCGCATCAACTTGGTTTGTTACGTGCATACGGTTGTTGTTGTAGTTATGGAAGGCCGAGGCATGCAAGAAACTATTAGACTTGAAGTAAGTAAGTAAGTAAGTTAGTTAGTAAAAACCGATTTATGTAGCGCGTCATCATAAAACTCCAGCAGGCAACGAGATAGGGCTTAGCCTAAGTGAAAGTTACAGCCACGGTGCTTTATAGTTCTGTGTAGTTTTTAAGCGATTACAGCGACTTGTAGGCGTCCGTTTTCGGGACTTTATTAGGACTATTTGTGCTTTAGTCATAGCGAAGAAGAAACACTGCATGTAATGTGGTTCCAACTTCCAACCTTTTCACGTAATGCTGTTTCGTATTTCTCCTTGGCATAAAGCGTTGTGAGGAATTCCAAGTTGCTTTCCTGCGTGTCATTCCACAACTTTTCTTCTGTGTGTATATAATCGTCGAATCTCTGTAAAAAATAAAATTAGTTTAATTTTTGCGCAATAACGTACATGGTCAGTGTTCATAACACAAGCCTAAGAGCAACCAACGTATTCTAGCATCAGTCACGTAATAAGAGCAATAAATTTAAATTCCAACAATGCATATTTCAGCATTTAATTCATACAGAAAGGTGGGGCGAATAAGTGTCGTGCATAAAAACCTATTGACAAGAAAGACAGCTATCGCTAACGGATCGCACGCCCGCTGATGCGCTAGGAGTAGGAGCTATATGTGACCTTGAACAACGACCTAGAAGTAATTCGAATAAAGTACAGAAAAATACTAGACGAGACTGGACAGACGTAGTGTCACACCGTTTTAAAATAGCCAACTTTAGTAGGCGAGATATGTAGATTTTTTCTAGATTTTGGCCATTAGAAGTTTTAGAAAGCCGAAGAAATGAAATTTAAAGGTCACTCAAGGTCATGGATAGTAGCACTGTTTGACAGTACACATGCTATTTCCTATTAGTTGTCCATTGTGACTGTATCGCTATCTCGTACCGTTTCGAAGATATTAGCACACGTGATCACCCGCAACCTTCAATAGTCCTTTTTTGTTACAAAAACTGAACTTAGAATCCAATACTCACATAAGAGCAAGCAAGTGTTCCATGAAATTAGATTAATAGAAATTTCAAACAGCTGAAATGCCCTTCAAGATCATTCAAGGTCATCGGAAACCACGTGGTTCGACAGATAACATAGGAAGTTCCTAGTAACGTTCAATAGTAACTGTGACTATGGCGCATCGTTTTAGAGATAGGCCTATTAGCACTCGTTTGTTGGAGCTACGTGACCTCGTTAGACCTTGACGTGTTTTGAATGTAACGTAACAATGTACGAGATTGGTCAATGGTCACTGCCGATCGTTCTAGAATGGTTACTTTTACGCATCACACGCAGTATACAGTATTTGTAGACTTAGGCAACCGACAGCTTTAAAACAGCCGAAACGGCAATGAAAGGTCACCAAAGGTCATCAGTAGCCACCTGTTCAATAAAGGACAAAAGATTTTGGAATTGTCAATTATTGTTACTATACCTATGTCTCACTGTTTTCGAGATACAGCGGCCGAATATCGCTAAATTTTCATTCCCTCTTGCAACTGAGGCCTCCGTTAGGGGTGACTCCGTCCGAATTTCATAACAGCGATTAGTGTTGAGAAAACTAGAATGATAGGACTATCTGGAGGTAACAAAATTTCGACGAAGTTTAGTCGTTTTGATACAATGCCGTAGCGTCACGGACGGACGGACAGACGGATAAACAGACAGACGGAATTGCTATATCAATATCGCGCATCAATGATGCACGATAAAAATAATATGGGAAAAGGAATTAATCGCACTCCGCATCACAAATTCCGACACCGTTCCCGCTACTTTCACGTACCATCATGTCCCCGGTTTACCCCTACCATACCATCACCGTTCCCACAATATGACCTCATCCACATATCATCTTACAGCAGTCGATCAGTCGGTTTTTCCATTCGTTTTCATTTATTTATTCGTTCATGTGACTCAGGCAACATGACCCATATATGAACAAGAAAAAGAAAGAAACTAAGCTAATGAAGAAAAAACACTAACTGACTAAAAGCAAATTATATTTATAATATAACTACATAAATCTGCACACAACCGCTAAAACACTCCGACTCTGATGTGTGTTCCAAAAGGCTGACACCGGAATAATTTTGCAGTTAACACTGTCATCTATAAGTTTCAAAAACAACTTCCAGTGATTAACTCGGTCGAACGCCTTGCTAAAATCAACAAAACAAGTAAAAGCAACTGCCACCGTACCACATTCTGTGTAATAGTTAATAATTTTCTTCAAAGCACTAGTAGCCTACATCCTAGATGTATAAAACTTATGTTTTTTAATGTTTTTAAATGTTATTTATTTTTTATGTTTTTGTGCTTTTAATGTCGTATTTTTGTTGTGAAAACATAAACGTACTAAACTACAAATATGATGCATTTTTCACGGGCAAATTGCTGTTAGCCCTGCCTTGTGTGGCTGTGGCCTTATTAGAGTTAGACATATTCCATTACCTGGATAGAGTAAGTGCTTTGTAGCAGTATTAGGCTATTGACTTTATTTGATTTGTATTGACGGTGCTTCTTTCTTGAATGAATACTGTAGTTTAATGTTTTATGCATGTTTTTAAAAGTTTTTTTTATAAAAGTGAAAAAGCATGTTTTTATGTTTTTTTATATTTGCAAATCAAAGTTTTTAACATATATGCTATGGTAGACATCAGTTGAATGACCAGGCATTGGTTTATCGTTAATACATTCAAAACTGTGTTAAGCAATATTATCAGTACCAGTCTATGTCCTGCAAACCTGCTATAACGTTATTACCTTCTGCCAAAATCACAGTTAACAGTTTACCGACAGTAAACAGTGACTTTCTTTCACATTCCCGCAGTATTAAAGCAAGAACACGGTAGCACACTTCTCCTTGCTGCGGAATTACCACAGCTTTCTGACTAATAACACGGTAGTCACCGCGGTATTCTCGCGGTACCCGTTACCGTGTCGCCGTCGTACACTGACTGACCTTTTTGCGTTGTTCGGCGAGAGCTGGAATCCCGGTACGTCCGAGCATGGCGGTTTTCCTGGCGGCGAGCAGGCGAGCTCTCGCGGCCTTCGCCTGTTCGTTTTTACGCTGTAGTTGGCTGGAGATTACATCGCACTGTTGTGCACGGTCCGCCTCTTGCTGTTTTCGTTCCTCTACCATTGACTTATACCTCTCTTTATACACATGCACCGAATGAGCCAACACTACACAGATTCGTAGACTAGTTTTCTTTCAATGTTGTTCAATGTACAAGCCGCATTAAACTACACGATTGTCTTCGTTCTTGCGAAAGTCAGAACAGCGACCACAAAAACTAATTTGCAAACGACTCCACTCCGAGCGGATAATGATACTACTATGATTGTCCAATTCACACTTCCGATCACGACGAGACAAAACCGTCTTGTCTTGACGGGTCGAGCGGTGTGAACTGAGTTGACGATTTAAAGAATACGAACAAGAATCCCAACAATTTTGCCAACCAATCATTGGCCATCAGTAGCGACTGTGAGGTGTGAACGCATCAGTCGGTGGTCGTAACCCAGTTCGCAGTATACAGCCAATCACGATAATGAGACAGTTACGATACGACCTCATTTTAGGCTCATCAAAGGTGCTTTCTCGCTGCGCGCGTCGACGCGCGTCAACGCGCCTCTGTCCGACCAAGCGTCGGTGCGCGTTGACGAGCGCAGTGAGAACGCGGCTTTAAACACGGAGACACTTTTGGAGTGAACAGGTTGAGCATATTTTAATCGATCTGTATAGATTGACGACAGCTCCTGGCATAGACAGGTGGACAGAACGTTCGTCACATACCAAACAGTGTGCTATATTGCTGCTGCATGTCAGGCCCGTCCGGCTCAATGACAGTTGCATTCACATTACTTGCAACAATCGAAGTCCTCGAGTGCGCGGCGTCTGTGCCAGGCCCTGCGTGCATCGTGAAATATCGCAACAGTGTCTTCGCGGTTCTGGCGCGCCGCAATTCCAGTGTCTTCCTCACCAGCATCGCCCGCTGTCAATGCACAACGCATCCTGTCGTCCAATACATTGATTGCGGATAGACAATGTTCGTGAAAATATAATATTATGGTCGCCTCCCTCACTATCACATAATCCTGCCATGTCCTACAAGCGCTACTCACTCCACCAGCAGATCACAACTATAATTTAAGAGACAGACCACATAACAGGCAGCTTCCCGAGTCCCGACCGCATGTCACATCTCACTATTGTCATTTTATTGTTCGAGTGTTGTTTTGTGACAGTTATTGACTGTATTGACTGTAGTATGTATTCACTTTTTATCATCTTGTATTTTATCGGTGCATGTCTGTTGCGTATGACTGACAGTTGTTCTATTAAAGAAACATTTGGTTTGATTTTAGCGAAGACTATTATGTTTTGGCAACGTTTTTTTTATTTTTGATTCAAAGCATTTTCTCACTGCGCGTACATTAACTAGTCTATTGAATGGACGACTCTTTGAACCTACAGTTAAAAAGCAGGCTCATGCAAACCTTGGTCTGATTTGTGGCAACGTAGGCCTATGGGTGTGAATCTTGGACAATCAATGCTGCTGATCGCAATAGACTAAATGCATTTGAGCCCTGAGCGTCAGAGTACCCGGATGTCAAAAATTGCAAATGACAGCTTAACCCGGTCTGGTAAAGGATGCTTTATAGCTGTACCCATATGGCAACAGTGAGCGTCAAAGGGCTAAATTGGAAGTTTCTATGGATTTCTTCTTTCGAGAAAATCGGAGGCACGGGATGGACGGACGGACGGACGAGTGGTCGGCGGCCCCTTGTGATGGCCGCACAATAAACAAATAACGAGAACGCGTGACCAATATCATCACACGTGTTAAAACGTGCTTGCTATTATGTTTCTGTTATTGATACGAAAAATACAGTACTCACGTGGGTGTGTTAACACTTAATTAACTAAAATAGAGATAGAAAATTAACATAAATGACAGAGTTAAAGACTGTACGAAACACTGGGCCTATACCTTGTAGTCTTCGATCAGTTTACGGCGATGCAGCAGCTGTGGATCAACTGCTGCCGGCTGTTCCGCTATTTCTTCTTCTTCTTCTTCTTCCTCCTCCTCCTCTTCCCCTTTTTCTTCTTTTTCGTCCAACGTTATCTCATAGTCTGACCATCCTGTTCTAGACTGGACTACAGACACAACGTCTGTTTGCAATTTTAACTAAAACAGGATGAATTGTTATAGTCTGCTGTATTAGAAGATGGTTCTTGCGACATTACCTTACCTTAGACCTTAATTCAGCCCGTGTCAAAGACACGTACATTGGGCCACACGTCCGCGCCAGTCTTCTCTGCCGACTGCTGCTTGTTCACTTCCGCGTCTTCCCAGGCCATGCCAATAGACTTCAAATCTCAAGTTACGGTGTCACAATAAAATTACATTACCTGGTTATCGTTATTATTATTAAGCATCCGCCCCATGTAGCAGAAAGGGGGCTTTTAGCGATGACGGTACTGTATGTCTGTCCGTCTGTCACCAATATAACGCGAGTTGCACCGTGGCGAGTGGCGACGAAACCCGTGCGGGCTGCGGAAGTGATCACTGCGGACGATGATCCGCAGGCATGCAACAATCTACTCTACTGCTGTGAGCGAAATTAGCCTTCCCCTGCCATCTCGAGCCATCTCGGCGATACGCTTTTCTTGCCGTTGTTGCGGTTAGTAGATTGATACATGACACATAACGCACAGACCGGAAATCGTGGATTTTTATGCACTTTACTCAAATCCGCGAGCGGAAGCTTTTGGAAGCAACACATTTAAATAAAATGTGGCAGCAATATTATACCTAGCCGAATTGTCGTAGATGGACAGTGTTGGAGATTCGCAATGCGCCTCTGTATTACGTCATGGATGTGTGGGGCACTGGCACAAAAAAGTGATACAAACATGTTCTTGTCCCTCACTTATTTATGACACACATGCTGATAACAAGAAAACGTCTCGGATTTAAACCGGAAGCCCAGCTAATGCTATGATAGCCGAGTGTTACAGTATTTTACATTTTATAAAACTATTGATACTATTGATCATCGTATTTTACTTGATAAGTTATTTCTACACTGCATCAGAGGTAGCTGTTGTGCGTGCATGGTTGGCGTAAAAAATTCCCTCGAGTCCCTATATATGCCTACGTTATTATATGACAGAACAAGAAATTGGCGGAAATTTTTCGCCGTTTAGCCAGCGTGCAAGCGCGACACAGATAGGCAGAAAGCTCATAACAACAGACAGACGTTATGTATAGAAAATGTCCAGATTGGATCGGTATACGACTACTAAGCAGTAGATAAACGTCTCACCAGACGGCTGTTTTAGCTCTTGTTCGCTCATCGATATCTTCATCTCGTCTTCTTCCTTCTCCTCTGTCTCCTTATCCTCTTCTTTCTCCTCCTCAGCATCCTCCTCCTCATCACCCTCCTCGTCCTTCTTTCGTTCCTTCTCTAGCTCGTCGTCTTCTTCAATTTGTCCTTCCTCCTCCTCTTCTTTATCTTCAGTTTCTTCATCATCTTCTACTTCTTCTCCTCCTCCTCCTTCTTCTTCATCCTCTTCCTTGTCCTTGCCGCCAACATCATACTCTGAACCTCGGCTACTGTCTGGAGTGACGGAAGATGTCAGAAGTGACTCTAGTTCATGCTGAGATCCTACTTCGTCGACTCCTTCCTCATGTTTCTCGCCATGCTCCTGTACAGCAACACGAGAGCAAAAACGTATCGAGAATTTTGTAACGTAATGTAACGTGGTCTATTTTCTGTTAACAAACAGGTGTTGGCCTGTCTGGGTATTTTTTCGAAACCCTGGAAAAACAGACCTTTGAGCGAAATCATATTTGCCATATTTGGGGGATAAAAAGGTCCATCGGCCTTTTCTGCACACAGAGTTGCAAGAACTTTCCCTTCCATAAAAAAATCTAGCCGAGTAAACGTCTGCCCTGATACCCTTAAACCGGTTTTTCGCGTGTTACAAATTCGTTACTTACTTACTAGAGTCCTTGACATTTTACACGAGTGTATGGCTTGACATCCCAATCATCTCTGCGAATTTGTTACATTTTCTAGTACCGCACAAGCAGTGATGTTGTATAGGCTTACAGATACACCCGAACACTAGCAAGTTAAATGAAATTTATCAACTGAGGAAAAGTTATCATTACCTGATCACCTTTCCCGCCTCTTTTCTGTACTCCAGCCTCCGTCCAGTCAGCAGATTTCCCGTCTGTTACAGGTAAATCCACTGCCGAAGACTCTGAGCCTTTATGGGAGACTAGTGCGCTATCGCCGGCTGTTCTAGACTGATCGTCCGACTTTGCTTCATCAGCAGCCGCAGTGTCTACAACAGATGCACATTATAGGACACAATATTACACAGAAAGCGTTTCTGGATATACAATATTTTATAAAAATTTCCTGGCCTATGTGACTCAGATAAAAAACCCACATGATTGTACAGTATTGTCAAATTGGATCAGCACATGAGGAGCAACTGGAGCGGTCGAAGCTAATCCTTAGGGATTGTATGGGCAAGCATGTTCCCAGGATGGCCATCGCGTGATATATAGCGCTGGATTATCACTGACAAACGTTGGTACAAGAAGGTTATCTCGTGGTTGTAATCAGTGACTTGAGTGATGCGGTTTCCAAGGTCATCCAAAACTTCCGTCGCTGTTGATATGGCTTCCTTGGTTTGAGCCGCATAGCCATGAACGAATACATAGCAAACTTGGCCATTTTCCTGCCCGCCGTTAATGATTCTGCTGTTGTAAAGGTATAAGATTGTGTCATCGTATCGGTCACTGTGACGCCCCTTATGTGACACGTCTTCCGTCCTTCCGCGGTATAGGCTAGGCGTGACGTCGTTCGGTTATCTGCCATCGGTTCTGGTATCTCCTCCACTGCTCGCATATCGCCCTTTGACAGAGAGCGCTTTACACGAGGTAATTAAATGTACTGTTGTTGTTGTTGTTGTTGTTAATTTATTAAATTTATTGTTTATTTATGTATCCGATCAGTCATTAACTATCGCTATAATCGAGTTACTAACGTTCGTGTTCGGATTTCACGACCGTTTCATCCGCAGCTGCTGTAGGTTCTTTATCAGCATCAATCTCTATGTCAACTTCACTGTCAACCTGTATGTGTGCATGCACAACAGTCCTTGCTACGATATCCAGTTCAGATCAGTGAGAATTACAGCGAAACAAAAAAAACCACGAGAATGAAGGGTTGCCTCTTGATGTCGCGTGTGGTAGGAACACTGGACTTGCGGTAAATTCTATAATAAACGCCGTAGTCTCAAATAAGCGGCCGTCTCCAATAGACGCCGGTATCCAACTCAGAGCAGAGTTTGCCATTTGATACTTTAGTAAGTTAGTAACATCGTTTTGTACACGTCATCTACGTTGAATGACAGAAGATCTGTGGAGAATTACGAAATATATGCTGAAGAAGCTGATTTGGATATTTACAATAAAATTACTGTCCACGATGCACAGGCATGAGGCCAGTGTTCAAGTGGTAATAAACATGTGTATATTAAATCAATACTGACTGACTGACTGACTCATTTAATTATACAATTTACGATATATTTATATACGGCTTTCATACTGACAACAATTTTAGCGGACCGTACTAACGGTCGCTCTTCTGCTACAGTGCTGCGTCCGTCGTCTGTCGTCTGTGACGTTATGTATGTGGCTAATCGGTGCGTCCTAGAGCAAAAGTTACTATTGACAGCCTATAGGAAGTCGTATATTAGAAATCGATTGGTACCAAAATGAATGACCTTGACCTGAACCATTACGTCACATTCGCCATTGAATATCTCGGAAACCGTTAGAGATAGAGGCTTCGTTCCAAAGGACCACCAATAGGAAATGGCCTACGGGGAATCAAATGGTCACGTGACCGATGACGTCACATGACCCTGACTGAAAGGTCAAACTCTTGACCCCGATACGCTTAGAGCGCAAATTGCGCAAATTGCGCAATATCTCGAAAACAGCTGAAGATGCTATTTAGCAACATTCGCTAGTTACTAGATTGTCTGCTGTGAGGTAGTACGGTCGGCTGTCCTATAGCGACGGCTTGGCTACTTGTAACTTGTTAGCTGAGCTGCAAGGATTTTCGTTAACTAAAAACTAAAATGATGTTGAAACACAGTCTATGCAAATCAAAATCAATCAAATGACTCTTTAATAGAACAACAGTGTCAGACCACAATGTATACAGACATGCATCAATAAAATACAAGAATACAAGATGATAAAAAGCGAATACAGTCAATACCGTCAATAACTGTCACAAATAACGTCATCATTTAACACGGTTCAATTACATGCTTGCGTGTCGGCTGTACATTATTTATTTTTAGCACAACGTACACACTCAACTGATTTCTAGGAATGAACATGTATAAACATACTTGTGTATAGCACTAGTGCCAGAAGTAATCAACTTTCTAATGTCACTCACAAGGATGTAAAAAAACTTTGGTCCTCAGTTAGTCACACTACCTCATCCAAGTCTAAAGAGGCTCTTAATAGCTCCACTTCCTTCAGTGCTG
>Ga0056114_1000439_pt1 | contig 14352 bp, 12 predicted proteins | sample WorMetHERISLAND1_FD_77005 | JGI IMG/M metagenome (GOLD analysis project Ga0056114, IMG submission 77005) | Marine gutless worms symbiont microbial communities from Max Planck institute for Marine Microbiology, Germany - Olavius loisae HERON... ...
CGTACTCGAGATACTGACGTTACAGCTAGCAAATCGCTGAATTTTTCCGACCGACCCTTGTTTGAGGCCCCCGTTCGGGGGGAAGCCCTTAGAATTTGGTGATGAAATTTGGCGTCGGAAAACGAGTCTTGGGGCTACCAGATGGTGAAGAAATCATGCTGCTAGCTTTCTTCGTTTTGACACAATACCGGCGCGTGACGGACAGACGGACGGACAGACACGTTGCGATCTCTATAACCCGCGCTAGCATAGCGTCGCGCGGGTAATGTGCCACGATGACACTACTACCGTAAATTATCCTATAGTTTTACAGTCAAATACAGTGTAATGTCATTGAAACAGAAATGGTTTCAACAGTTTCCAAAAACTGAACAGTGACAGAAACATGTCAGTCGTGTGGTGGCAGGGAGTTCCAGGTAGGGTAGTAGGGCCGGTGTAGTAAAAACCACGTCGACCAACAATAACTGTCAGTGGCCAGTAGTAGTAGTCTGCCAGCAGTTGCGGACCAAAGACGAGCCCGAGCTTCGACAGACTCAACACCCGTGCACATACTTGCCAGGTAGTCCGGCGCCCGTCCACTGATGCATTTAAGTTACAGTGGTTAACTTAAACGTGATTATCTCAGGCAGCGACAGACAATGTAAACGTTGCACGGATAAGCAGCCCTGCGCGGACGTCTCAGTACAACCCGAGCAGCAGAGCGCAAAACGGACTGGAGGGGAGCCACCAGCATCTGTGGAGCATTGGCAAAAATGGCATCGCAATAGTTGAGGCGAGAATGAACAAGCACACGCCCTAGTGCATGAGCTGGTTCTAATGAAAGAGACTGGTGCAGCAGGCATAACTGCCGAATCTGACAGTAACAAACAGACGTAATGTGACTTACATGTTGGGATGGTAGTTTGGATGTGTGTCTGTCTCTATGTATCTGTGGCATTTCTTGGCCAATTACAACCAAATCTGATACAAGAAATATACTACAGGAAAAGCCTGTGTTTTTAGACAGTTTTGGTACAGAACAAAGTTGTTGAAAGTAACAACCTAGGAGCGTTTTATAGGTTTGTTTTCGAGATCATCATGTCGCTCTGGTATTGGTAGTCTCAGTCTGATCGACTCCAGTTGTTAGTGATAGAGAAAAGGCTGTTTTGTGGAATAATTACTTTGTATCTGTCTGTATTCACTGATGATGGCTCCAGACCATATATCGATAATGGGCTAATTAGTTCTAGTGACAGTCAAATTTCTCAGATAATTTTTAATCAGATCAGTGTGTTTAAAGCAGCTTCTCGAGTAAAAAGTAAGTCCACATTTGCACTTGATCCTGATGGCTACCCGGTTATACTTCTGCAAAAACTATGTTCCATATTGGCTGGACCTCTGTCGCTGTTCTATAACTCGTTCATGTCCATTGGACAGGTTCCTGATGCATGGAAGAAAGCGGCTGTCACTCCAGTATATAAAAGCGGACCATCTTCAAATCCTGCCAACTATCGCCCCATCTCACAGACTAGCATTTTTTTGTAAGATAATGGAAAGAGTCATCACTAAAGCGAGTATCTTCTGTCTAGAGGATTGATCAGTATACACCAGCATAGTTCCATTGTTAGACGCTCCACTACTACCAACTAAATGGAATGTACTGATGACTGGACTTTGTGTATTGAAAATAAGTTGATTGAAACTGTTGTGTAATGTCTATTTTGCCCGTGCATTCGACACTGCCTCGCACGAAAAGTTGCCACTTAAACTGCAAGTTTGTCGTATCAACGGTCAGCTGTTATCGCTAATTATGAACTTTTTGCGCGATCGTTCACAGGTCACGAAAGGTGGTCACGCGTTTTCAGTCGTTATTTTTCTTACTAGTGGCATAGTTCAAGGGAGCTGCCATGGACTGCTCTTGTATTTAATCTGTAATAATGACCTTGTAACTATGTTTGATACTGGAATTACTCCAAAATTGTGCGCAGACGATTTCAAACTTTACACTAATTTAACTTGTTGAAGCTCGCAGAACAAAATCTCAAACTTGATGCATGGTCTAAAACTTGGCAGCTCTCTTTTCTGTTAAGAAATGTCACATTGTTCACACAGTTACCGGTAGTAGACGCTTGACAAATGTGCCTCTTTGCGTGATTTCTTTGTGTGGTAACGTTTTACCATGTGTCGATGTCATTCTCCACTCATATTAACAGCATATAAACCGAAAAAGCAAACCAACGTTGCTACCTGTTATTTAAATCGTTTCACTCTCACAATAGAGACATTAAGTGTTATGTTCGTCAGCTCTTAGGAGCCAATTCACGGGTCTGGTTGCCTTGTTTACTTAAGGGCATACGGCAACTAGAAGCTGTTAACGCAGTTTTACAAAAAAAGCTTGCTGGCCTTCAAACAGTTTACTCAAACGACTGAGGCTAACTGGGCTGGAGCAACTCGAAGCAATGCACGTTCGTGCAGATTTGATATATCTCGACGTTCGCGATTTTTTCAGAATTTCTGACAATTCAACTAAGTCGATGAGGTCATCCCTATAAACCGTTTTACCACATTTCTCCACTGACGCATGCAAATTCTTTTTAGCATCCGTGTTATTAACATCTGGAATAGTGTCTCGGCCAACACCGATTTTACCAACATTTGTTCTTTTTAAGTGGTCCCTTGTGGTTTTAACCTTTCTGTTTATAATGATTGTATTAGTTAATTTTTATCGAATCACAATCTTTATTTTGCTCACAGTGTCGCAAATGCTTTGTTTTTATTGTTTTGAATTTTTTGTGGAACTGCATAAGTGGCAAATTGTCCTGCAGCTGCCAATGGACCGCACTGTGTTGTTGAATTTTGCTGAGTTATTTCACTGTTCGTATATCTGTGTTGGTTCATGAATTTTATAAATAAATAAAATAATAAATACAGTGGCAACACCATGTGGTATAGGCACCAACTAGTTTGTTCTCTTTGTTATATATGGTAACGATCATATGCTTTGCTGCACTGTAACGGTTTCAGCTTAAATTATGTCCACTAACAATGAATACAAAAGTGCAACTATTGTGATTCTTCGAGTTAAACTAGAATATCTGAAATTTACAGCACAAATTATGGAACATCACAAAGTCTGCAAATGGTGTCACAATTCCAGGTAATGTTTTCTCCTTGGGAATCTTGCAGCTCTGGGGTACAGGCACCCAGGGTGGGGTACAAGACTCCTCATTCTTGGAAAAATTTACAAAATTACAATTTACAGAAATATTTTGTTGAAAACATTTATGCTGCAATCAAAATTGTTGACTGCTAGAGCTGTGTAATTGCTTGCTTCTCAAAGTCAGGTCAGGTGAATAGTCTGTAAAAACCCGTAAAAACCAGTCGCCCGTATAACCTATACTGTTGGTGGAGACGTTAAACCATAATCAATCGATCAATCAATCAATCAATCAATCTGGTGAATAGTCTGATGACGAGGGTGTTTCCCAAGTCAGTGGCAGCAGAAATTTTACCTCCTTATCAAGGTCTAGCAAGATACTTATGCTGTTGTAAATTGCAATAGTTTTAACAGTAATGTGACAGAAGTTATTTAGGTTCAACATGGCTGCGTTCTAAGTTGGTGTGACTTTGTGTGTCTGTAGCTACATCTGCCGCACAGATCCAGCAGACGTAGCACGCGTCGAGAGCAAGACATATATTGTAACGAAAGACAAGTTTCAGACTCTTCCACGTGCTTTGGAAGGTGCAAAGGGTGGAATGGGACAGTGGATGGCTCCTGATGTGATGCAGAAAGAGATGGACGACCGTTTCCGAAATTGCATGGCCGGTATGATATTTAGATTTCATTAATTATTAAACATAGAAACTAAATTTGAAGCCAGCTGTCTGATACATATATCTACTATCCAGTGTTAGGCATAGCATAGATTCTGTGCTCTTGCATCATTAACAGGTCTCTGTGACGTTCATGTATTTTGTCTAAATGGCTAAACATCTGACTTGTTTTACCATCTGATATCCCCATCATTTTAGTTTACTCAGATGGTACTCTGGTGATGTCACTTTTCATTGTTCAACACAAAAAGTGTGAAAAACTTATTTTGATTAATAAATCACTCTAGGAAATGGTGCAAGATTGAGGCATAGTTACTGTAAAACATTCTGTTGAAAATTAACAGTAATGTGTGTGCTCACTGTCACAACCACGTGGTTTCTTGATTGACCTTGATAGGTTATTTTTGCTGTGCAAATCTGGGCTGTTTATAGCACTTGAAATAATTAGAAAAACTCAGCTTGTATGATAGACAAAGCTGTTTTAAACAGCTACCGGTAATGTAGGTTATACAACCTAACTTATGTTTTTGACAGTGTGGTTTAAGTTCTTTATATTGGATAATTACATGACATTTGCAAGTAGCTTTGCTATTTCACAGCAGCGAGTGAATTGGACTGAGCTGTAAGGTATGAGGCGGACAACTGAGCATGGAGCTTGTGCTGTGAATGTTGTTTAGGACGCATGATGTATGTAATTCCGTTCAGTATGGGACCAATCGGCTCACCGTTGGCCAAGATTGGCATTGAGCTGACTGATTCAAACTACGTGCTGCTGTGTATGCGCCTTATGACTCGCGTTGCACCGAAGGTCTGGGATGCGCTGGGTGATGACGACTTCGTCAAGTGTATCCACTCAATGGGCTGTCCGCGACCGTGGAGGAGTGCGTATCATTCACATGACATGACATTACTTAGCATTCTGTTATTTGTCTTTACGAGAGCTGGCAGCAAGCACATACGTTTGATGTGAATGTTGTGAAAAATGGGTTAATGTTATCTAGTTTTTACATTGAATATTAAAGCACGGTCACCAACTATTTAGCTGATTTGCAGTTTACTGTAGATATTAACACTGGCAAAATTGTTGTACAGGCCTGATGTAATATGCCGACATAATGCCGTCAACTTCTGATGTTGGCAATCATTCGGATCATTATACTAATCAACCTCACAAAGCACATAAAATTTGCCAAGATGTATATTATCTCATTCATATTTCACACAATAATAGGTTATTTTAATTAAATTTTGGGACTTGATATTCTGGATATCGTGTGATATTGTATGGATTTCTGGGGGTATAAATGGAATTTCTATGGATTTCAAAGTTCCAGGAGTTGTAGGTGCAGACTGCATACAAACAACAATAACTGTGACTTGTAAAACAATTATTAGATGACCTAACTAATGACTGATGAAGTCTTAGTTATGTGAGTATTCATACAGAACAATCAGTTGATCACATTGTTTCTTCTCGTATTCCTCCTGCATTCTATCAAGTTCCTCATCCTGTTCACTCTCCTCCTGGTTCACCTCATCTTGCATGCATCACCTGATCACTGTTCCTGTCTTCACTCTCTCACTACTGCTTCAGCCTTTCACTCCATACTTAAAACTCATCTGTTCCACAAATCCTTATCTTCCTAGACTTTCTGATTCCTTTCGGACTGCTTCCATGCATCATGGACTTAGTGGGCCATGGCATTTGTTTAATAGTTTCTTTGTAACATATTTTTTGTTGGTTATGAATGCCAGATTAATATGACCAGTCAGCTTTTCATTCCAGAAACGAAAAGTATAACATTCCGTGACAGATCACAATGTGATACAGAAATAAAGCAAAGTTCGGAATTGTAATTGAATTTCCTGAAAGTTTCGTTGTGTTGTGAATTGTACAGAAAAGGTGGTAAACCACTGGCCATGTAACCCGGAGAAAGTGTTGCTTGCACACTTTCCCGACGAGCGCAAGGTGAAGTCGTACGGCAGCGGATACGGAGGAAACTCGCTGCTTGGCAAGAAGTGCTTTGCACTGCGTATTGCATCGAACATTGCACGCGATGAAGGCTGGATGGCTGAGCACATGCTGGTCAGTAATACTCGACTCATATATACGTATTTAGGTAAGTAATCTGCAATGATTTGCTAATGACCATCTGAAGAATGATTATTACAAACAAAAAATGTTTGCATGTGGAGATAAAAGCTGCTGTTATGACTGTGAAGTAGTGTCGTTCAGATAATAACAATCACTAAATGAACGTTTACGCATACATAATGTTTCTACCACAAAACTAAAGAAAGTCTACACTCTATATGAGGGAACAACAAATGAGTAAACAGTGGTATAGCCTATACATGCTGCAGAACTAAACCCAAGATTATGCTTAAGTAGTGAAACCATTGTAAATGTTCCTGTGAGATTTGTTGCTGTCTATGTGTATGCTGACTGATGACATTGTGAATACATTGATAGATCATTGTGATTACATTGATAGATCATTGTGATTACATTGATAGATCATTGTGATTACATTGATAGATCATGGGAGTTACAAACCCCAAAGGAGAAGAATACTACATCGCGGCTGCTTTTCCAAGTGCTTGTGGCAAGACGAACATGGCAATGTTGACGCCGACTATCCCTGGATGGAGTGTCAAGTGTGTTGGTAAGTGCAGTGTGATAAATGAACTAGTAATTTTAATTTGTTTTTCTCTACTACGATGTTCACAGATTTGTTAAACTTAGTTATTCTGTTTAAAAATGATTACGTGTAATCTGTTCATAGGTGATGCAAAATGAGACCATCTTGCTGAAATGGTTTTTTTGGTTTCAGTTTGGAAGTGGCTGACTGCTTGTCCAGTGGCTAGATCATCATCATTGCCTAAATGCTGCTGCTGTTGTTAATTGTAAAAATTAGCAGACCTGAAGATGACAAATTATTATTACATCACACATCACACTGCAGTCACAAAGATATTACTGTGATAAACTGCTGACATTAATTCAGTCACTGATTCAGTTGATTTTCATCTTTCAACAACAAATTGGGTTAAGTGGCTAAGTGTGTTCTTTCTGTACACTATCTTGTGGTTTTTGCGCCATTCTCTTTGCTGCTGATAAATGATAACACAGTAAACTTTTTGTCTCTCAGCCGAGACTGAATTCTCGCCGATGAACGCCAGTATCTGAAAACGTCCCGTCATCTGTGTGGATAATGGACAACTTAGTCGATTGTGCACAATGTGCAAAGAATGAAATGTGACCGTATGACTCGGTGATTTGTCATTTCCGTCAATCAGTAGTGAGGTTTGGTGTCACATGAGCTAATGAATAGCTTCGTCCATTTGTCACTGTAAACTGCTGTGTGTAACTATTGTCTTAAGCCTGTATTGACTGTTGAGGTATCATTGTGACACTGCTGGGACGAGTGTCGGTTTAGACCACTAAAGTTCTGTCATTGTGACAAACAATGTAAAAAGCGACTAAGCTGAATAATGGCGTTTAGAGAACATAAAGATAGATTAGTCTGGGTTCTGAAATTTGACTTTCTCCAGTTGTCACTTTTTTGTAAGAATGCATAAAAGAGTGATGCATGAAAAAAATTATCACATCATATATATGATGCTGCTGCTGATGAACTGGAGTTAATAAAAAGAAAGAATTAATGATGGAAGTGAAACAATGACAACACTGTATTGTGTTGAGTCAGTTAAGGAAGTTAGAAAGACTGGCAGCATGGAGTGCTAAGGGGCATTTGTTGGGAATTTATTAATACTGAGGGTCTTTATAGTTGAGTTTGTGACATCTATTTAGGTGATGACATTGCGTGGATGAGGTTCAACGAGCAAGGAGAGCTACGTGGTATTAACCCAGAGTTTGGATTCTTCGGTGTCTGTCCGGGAACCAACTGGAAGACCAATGCCATGGCAATGGCAACGTTCCAGTCCAACTCCATCTTCACCAACACTGCAAAGACTGCTGATGGCATGTACTGGTGGGAAGGTCTGGAAGATGATCTCGATCCAGTAAGTATTTATTTTCTTCATGTTTTTTTTGTGATTGAAAGATAAATGTGCTATTTTGACTCTGTTACCATTATGATACTATACAGTGATAGCACAGAAAAGGTATTTTTGCTTTAATAGTGTCTGAAAGTGTCTAATGTCTTTAACATAACAAACTCTTGAATCACGGTATCAGCATGAAGTTGTGGAATTATTCAATGGCAGAAAGCTAAGAATTTGTGAGTTTTAAGAGTCATAGGGTCTGTGTCACTGAGGATCAAACTGGTGATGTATTGTTACTGATATTTTAGACTGTTTGTTTTGGACATTTGTACACTTTTGGGATAGACAAAAAGGTTTAGTGCCTTTTAGTGCTACACAGTCAATCCCCAAGCTAAGCACTTTACAGAATAACTCGATATATCCATCTGATGATGGTTATTTTGTCATACGAAGAAGATTCACTAAATTATTATGCGACCTTCACCGTGCACTACTTGTTGAATTAAATTTTAATGTACTAATTTAACTGATTGCAGATTATGAAACAAAGGAATGTGTGTGAAAATAAAAGTAGTCGTCATTGTAAAACATTGTGACAACAAGTGTTTGTGTATGAGGTCTGTTGTATACAGTGAATTAGATGCTGTTTGATATTACTTTCTCTAAGTGATTGCAGTTAGTTACAAACTCTGTGAGCTATTACGGCTGTTGATAACAGATGTAATGAATATTTCACGATATGTGTAACAGTAGTTATTGAAAATGTTTTCAGAACATGGACGTGACGACGTGGCTTGGTGAGAAATGGAAGAAGGGAATGCCGGGCAGGGCGGCTCATCCCAACTCTCGTTTCACATGCCCAGCTGGACAGTGTCCGATCATTCATCCAAAGTGGGAAGACCCAGCTGGTGTACCAATTCATGCACTGGTGTTCGGCGGTCGTCGACCACAAGGTGGACATTACTGTTTTGTATGCTATACTCAAGTGGATTATCATGATATCGGTGACTATGGTGTCCATTTTGACAGCTATTTTCTGGTAAAGCTGGTTCAGTTGGTACAGGCAAAATTTTCAGGAGCTGCTGCAGATGGGTCAAACATTTATTGTATGTTGATGAGACTGACAAGAGGAAATTTCACTATCTGTTAAGTAAAGCATGGTAGTACCATGCATCGTGACAGTGTTATTTCACTGTGTGGCTGTTGTTTCAGGAGTTCCCCTGGTGTTTGAGTCACTGTCATGGGAACATGGTGTCATGGTTGGTGCTGCTGTCAAGTCCGAGTCCACTGCGGCTGCTGAGTTCAAAGGTAATCGGCAGAACTTGTCCATTAATGAACAGAACAGAAGTTTAATAAACACACACTTGCAGCTTAGAACCTGAATAGATGAATAATATGAAATAGTATGATAAAAGCACAACCAATAGATACCAATGTTGAAATGTTAGATGTGAGCATAAAATCATATAATGTGGTGTATCTCTTAATATTCAACATATGCAATTCTGCATTAAAATTGGACTACGAGGCTTGAAATTACTGTACTGTAATATCGCATTGTAATAATTCTGTGCGAGACTTCTGAGAAAGTCATTGATATGAAAGACTAGTTACCTGTATCTAACTTAGACAGTGTAATTAATTGCATGAAGCAAAAATACTAGGAGGATAGTCACTTGACACTGGTAGCAACAGCAGAAGAACTCTCATCAGTCTAGTATGGGATCACTTAATCTGTGTAAACTAGTTTGTTACATCTATTAAACTAAATATCAACTGTTACGCAGTTTTGTATGCTAGTTGTACTTACTGATGTTCATTGCCGGAAACGTTTGATTTTCCAGGGAAACAGATTATGCATGATCCAATGGCTATGCGTCCATTCTTTGGCTACAACTTCGGAGAATACCTGCAGCACTGGCTGAACATGAAAAAACCAGGCCGAAAGGTGAGATACAAGTGACATTTTTAGGTTAACTTATCCCAGGCGACCTAATAAAGCCGGTTTCGATGCCCACCCGTCTGTTCGTTCCCAAATTTTTAAATTTGAACGAAATTTGGTAAATAGGTAGAGGTCGATGAGTGATACACGATGCTATGCCGTATGACCCAATCCAAAGTCAAGGTCATGGAGGTCCGAAAGTTGTAAAAATGGCCGATTTCACAGTATCTCCTCCGCCAATATCTTCTTGTTCTTCCTGGCAAGCACCACTAAGAGTGCGTGGCACCAAACGTAGACATCAGTCTCTGGAGTGGACAATTCCGATTTCTGAGCCACAGATTAATTCATTGAGGGAGAGGTTATTGGATTTCAGGTGTTGCTGGATAGTCTTCATCCACATAGTACGAGGGCGTCCTGGTGGTCTCCTCTAGTTCTCCAGGGGAAGTTGTTAAGATCTTGGTATCTGTTACGTCGGCGTTTAGGAAATGTGGCCGAACAGGGAGAAATGCCGTGCTTGTTCAGTAACTGAAAGGTGTGGTTACCCAACCCAGTCGTTTGTCTCACCTAGTCGTTCCACACATGGTGGTGCCATTTGATTCCTAGCAGCTTTTTTCAAACACATTGATTGAGAGCACGTTTGAGTACATCTGCAGGTATGCATGTAATCAAATGACTGATGGCGATTTATGATACTCCAACACATATCTAAATTTTATCCACACAAATTTCGATATTAGGCCTCGTTTGGCATCATGTGACCTCCAAACTTATCGTGTTCTGCCTTTGGCAGATTAATTTTGCCTCTTATGAGGAGTTTACTGGCACTCGCATAGGGGACTAATTTTACATTACTAGTATCGAATTAGTGTGATTGTGATGTGGCACCATAAAATTACGAGTGCAGTGGACATGCTATTGTATTATTTGCTGGCATGCATATCACATCAGCTGATTGATGCTGTGGCAAGTGATGATTGCAAGCCACATCAGCATTATTAGAGGCAATTGCATTGTCTGTGCATTGTTTCTTTAGTATGAGCCTGAACTTATGCTGAGCACAAACTGCCAGTGTTCCCATTTACAATTCATGCATGAGCCGCTGTGTACTGTAGTCTTCACATAGCGGGAAAAAGTCATCCGTACATCCATTCATGGCATATATTTTAAGAATATTGATAGCACCAGAAATGCATCTTTGTTCCTGATGTCTGTATTGGTGAGTTGCACCAACATGATAAATTTGTGCAGCTTGGTTACTGTTGTATGCAAATGCACTGTCAATATTCTGCTGCTGTGGGTGCATGCAATAACACTTGTATTCTGTTAGATGCCGAGAATCTATCACGTCAACTGGTTCCGTGTCGACGATCAAGGCAAGCTGCTGTGGCCTGGATACGGCGAAAACATCAGAGTCATTGACTGGATGTGCAAGCGCCTCAAGGGAACAGAAGATGTAGCTGATTTGACCGCTATTGGATACGTACCGAAGAAAGGTATGTAGTGCTGTTGTGAAAGAATGAAATGAAATGTCCTTTTTTGATAGAGTAGTTTGTTGTCTGTCGATCAGACCAGGGGACGTGTTCTTGCATGTTGTTTGTAGATCATTAAGTTGTCCAAAAAGTTAACGACGAATATCGAGGCTAAGACTGGTGTGTGGATATGCAGAAATGAAAATTGAAGCATCAGTGCAAATGTACTTTTTAAAACAATGTCTGCATTTTGTCCAGTCAGATTTTTGATATTCTTCTTCGTTCGGCGTCACTTGACCTTCAAACTACATCATCTTGGTATCCTCAAGTGACGATATCACTGCATTGAATGTGTGGTCCGTTCAACTTCATGTTTGCTTCTAGGATGGGCTTTTGGGGGATGGTAGATCGATTGTATCTGTTTACAGTTGCACCAAATCCAACATGGCCTCCGGCCGCCATCTGGGAAATTTCAAATAACTATTATCTCTGAAATGGGTTAGTGTTTGGTTGTAATGTAGTGTTTTCGGGGTCGGCGGATCGAATGACAATATTTCTGGTTCAAAGCCAAGATGGCTTGCCACGACATGTGACAAGATATATCACATGACATGATAAAAACACCGGCAATAGCCAAGTGATTGTCGTCTTTAGCCAAATTACTTTGGCCATTGTTTTTATCATATGACTGAAGTTAGGAGGAGTCACACCATCAGTCGCAGTACGGGGCTAATTTTACCTATTTTAATGTAACATTTAGTTTGTGTTAGCTGCTGTCTGGCAGAAATGTGGTCTAAGTATACAATACTGTTAAATGTGCTTGAACACAGGTTCGATGGACCTTACTAACATCGAGAAGGATATCAAGTGGGACGAGTTGTTCTCCGTGCCGAAGGATTACTGGGTCGAAGACATGGCGGAAACACAGAAGTTCCTGGAGACGGAGCTTGGGCAGGACATGCCGCCAGTGGTACATAAGGAGGTTCTCGATCAAGTGGAACGTGTGAAGAAAATGTGAGGATTGGTCGGGCATCGCCAGTCGCCACAAGCCCACACACCAACTTGTCACAACGCATCTTAGCGTGATTGTAGTGGATTTGATTTAAATTGTAGCCGGATAGAAAATAAACATTGTTGATAATGGACATTGTTGGACGTCATGTGTTCATGCATCGATTCAGCTGTTGCAAATTATGCTTCTGACTAGTGCGGTTGTGTTAGGTAGGTGTTTGTTGTGCTGTAGCGTTCCAATCGACTTAAATGAGCTGTTTTGCGTTGGCGTTAATATTGACTTATGCAATTTCTATTATGCAATTTTTTATTTACTGTTTGTTGGTGCAGTTTATTTCGTATGCATGCGACCAAATTTCAGCATAATTCCAGATGCAGGACCAATTCTTTTACATTTATGTATATCTTGTTTCATTTGTGTATGCTGTGCCTATTGAGTGAATACTCCTTATAACCCACAAATCAAATTTTTAGGTCTGTAAAATGAACGGTTATTTTAATTTCATCCCTTATTTATATTAGAGACTGCTGTGATTGTTTGCTGTTTTTCGGGGTCTTCCATAGTTATGTGCATTACTTTTGTACTACACGCACAAAAGCATAATATTGTAGATGGCAGCTGAATCTCTTGAGTGCTGAAACTAGCTTTACGGATAACAAGCTTTAATGTGTAGAGTATTTAATATAGAAGATTTGAAAGAATAAAAAGCCTGCTTTTCAAAGTGGTGTCTTTGTTCTGGACATTTACTGATTGTGCTTGCTGTTCGTGCCATTGGTAAATCGTTTATTTCAGAAAACACGGTCCATTTGAGTAAAAAGAGAAGATACAGAGGGACAGAGTACGAACAAACACATAAACAATAAAAGAAAAACTAGTTATACATGAATGCAAAAGCAACTATTTGACTATTTGTAACTACTAACTAGTACCAAGAAAGCCTAGCTAATGCAAAGGTAAGCGTGCGAAGGCAATGAACATGAAGAGCATAGTTAAGAAATTGCTGCAAATTGATGATTGATGATTGATAGGCTTATTGTTGAGTATGACTGAACTACTATAAATTTGAACAAGTCGACCATGTCGAATACATGCAGAACAATGTTTTAGTGACTTAGTTATGCCTTAACATTTGAAAAGTATTTATCCACCAGTTAACTTTTATCGACTAGTGAACCTTCTGACTAGTGAATCCTCGCTTTAAAAGTAAAGTTAGATGCGAACCTTTAATTTCAAAATCCAAAAGGTCATCGACGTTACCATTTAACATAACATGGAGCTGACCTTTTTTCTCTATGATAATGGTTGGTTGGGATACTAAGCAACAGATTTAGATTTACTGCGTGTTCTCATAATTAGTCGTATCGCGAGTGTCTTTGGAGACCTGATTGTCGAAGTAGTCTCTGGTCTACCGTTAGGCGGCTGGGGCCCAGCCATTGTCTTCGCGAGTAACTAGCGCCGTGAGAGACCACGATTAGACACTCGGCTTAGTTTAGTGTCGCGACGTCCGTTTCTAGTTTAGTTTCATCTAAAAAGTAAGTAGTCAACTTTGGACGCAAATTTGCGGAATATGGACAGGATCAGGAACGAAGGAGGACATGTTCCAGAATTTGCCAAATAAGACGTCATGACTGTCTTGGCCCTCGTCTACTAACTGATTGCCTCGCGGTGAGACAAGGTAGGCACGCAACACCAGGGGCGTCGATCTGTGGTGAAGATTGGGGGCCCAAACTCCTTTTTTCGACCCTCCTTTTCTCCCTTCACCTCTCTCCCCTCCCTTCCCCTTAGAAGTAAGGCCCCTTAAATGCAGCTAGGGGGTCAGGGGGAGCACTATAAGCTCTACTAGCGGAGGAGCGCTGTTGTAAGCTCCCTATATGGGGTCTGGGGCATTGCAAAGCCCCAGCCGAAATAGAATTTAGTACATTTTTACCCCCAAAATCTGACATCTAGTGGCAACGATTCTAATGATTTTCCTGATAAATCAACTGGCCAATTTACGACAGTTTAAACAATGGAGGCATTTCATGATTTTTTATGACAGATATTGACATGGATGTACATTTTGCAGCTTAATTATTGGAGGGGCCCAATTGATGCATGGACCCTTGATC
>Ga0056114_1000440_pt1 | contig 14344 bp, 7 predicted proteins | sample WorMetHERISLAND1_FD_77005 | JGI IMG/M metagenome (GOLD analysis project Ga0056114, IMG submission 77005) | Marine gutless worms symbiont microbial communities from Max Planck institute for Marine Microbiology, Germany - Olavius loisae HERON... ...
CCGTTATGCGGCGGATTGACGGACAAAAACGCCGTACGTCCGTGCAATGTAAATACTTCGCGGTTGACCAGGCGGCGGCCGGCCGCAGAGATCACTGCTGGCCATCGCTAATAATCATCTCATCACCGACCGATCGACCTTGCCTGCACGCAGGCACCGCCTTTAGTTGGCGACAATAGGCCTGAATCGCCTGATGAAGCAATGATTTCTTCGGCGGCGGTGATTATGAACTAAGCGGCGTCGTCGAGCCGATATAAAAGCCAGTCAGCTGGCCTGGTGCTTCATTCATTCGAGTTACAGCGACTTGCGACTGGGTCTTGTTTACGTTGTACGATACACGTTATAACGAAAGCGATCGTCGGGTCGACGAATATAGTAAAAAGCGAGTTGAATCTCTGTAGTTCTTACGAGTTGCGTGCGATATTATCAGTTGGATTCGATCGTCGATGGAGGTTGAGCGGTCGACCGTGTTAACGCCGTCGTCGTCAGTCGGCAGACCGTGGTGGACGGGTGGTGGTAGCGCTGTGGTGCGGCGTGTCTTGATGCCGTGGACGTGTCGCAAAGATCGTCCGGAGGTCGTCAAGCGTCGTGGAGGAGGCAGCGCGGCGCTGCTGAGACATCGACACCGAGTACACGCCAGTGACGCTGACCAGCTCGCTGAGCGTTGCGTCACCGTCCGCGGCCGTCGAGTCTGGAAGAATCTGTTTCCCGTCAACGGTAGGCTGCACCCTTTGCGTAAAAATTTACGAGCGTTCCGGGGAAAAATTGATTTTGATGTAACGCACTTGAAAGTTTTACAGTTCATTAGAAAAAGCGTCGCGTCTCATCCCTTTAAAAGCCGAAACACTCGTCGAAATCGATCTTAGAACGCTGCCGTATTGTTCGACGAACGAAACGTCACCGTAATTTAAATAATAAATCATAACACTTCTATTAGTCGTGTTGTCTGCGCGTATCTCTTCGTGATTCATCATACATCCATCAATCCATGCCCATTAATAATGCAATAGTTTGTGCTACAAACTAATTAGAACGGCATGACTAAGTGCGCTTTGTTATTGTTGTAGATCATCTGTTACCTGGAAGACCAAGTAACGTGACGCTGAACGTCTCGGGCCGCAGCTCTTTGTATGTCGCATTCAGTTCACCAATCAGCACGCAAGAAATGCATCACGTCACCGCCACCCGATACTGCGGTAAGACTGCGCTGTCTGTTGTTGCGTATTCTAACAAGAAGCCAAGCTGTCGCTAGGATAGCCGATCGTACTGCCTCACAGCAGACTATCTTGTAATTAGCGATTGTTGCTAAATAGCATCCCCAGCTGTTTTCGAAATACTGGGCTCTAGACGTATTGGGGTCACGAGTTTGACCCTCCGGGATCACGTGACGTCATCGGTCAGGGGCCATTTGATTCCCCGTAGGTCATTTTTATTGGTGGTCCTTTGGAACCAAGCCTTAATCTCTAACGGTTTCCGAGATATTCAATGGTGAATGTGACGCAATGATCGACATGACTTTACGACCTCTAAACAAAGGTCAAGGTCATTCATTTTGGTAGCAATCGCTTTCTCATATGCGACTTCCTATATGTTGTCAATACTAACTTTTGCTCTAGGACGCACCGTTTAGCCACAATACATAAAGTTAGACAGACGACGGACGCAACATTGCATCATAAGCACGACCATTAGTACGGTCGGCTAAAAACTAACAAATAACATGACTGAAGCCGACTATATATAGAGAAGGTTGTGGTGAGCTGTTGCGTGCGTGTTCTCTACGCACTCGTCAACGGTTGCGTGTTATGTGGTAATATTTAATCAGCTGGCGTAATGCGCTGAAACATATGGCTCTTCGTAGTTGCTGATTTCAATAAGAAAACTAATAACTGATCAGAGGGTTTAAATTAATTATTTAGCTGTATTGTACTGTAATGGTGTAGACCATCATTGATAGCATCAGCTGTCGCAGAAACTGTGTGACGCTTTGTATAACAGCATGCAGCATTAATAGCTCGCTGCAAAGTTCCTGTCAGACACTAGACAGTACAGATAATCGACATCGTGGTCGCTTGCTTTAACTTATTTTCACCTGCCCAACGCCCGATTCTCTTTTCTTTTATAATTAATACTACATTCTTATGGTCCAGATTTTCCTGTCTGTATTTATTGTTCAAATTTGACAGTGATTTCGTCAGAAATTCTCCAAGATATTATGTATTACAAGGCTGTAGCGCCGTTAGTCGTCTGGTCCCAGATAATGATAAATCAATCAAAAGATTTTTAGGTGGCCTCACTACTGCTACGTAGGTCCACCGGAGACAGTCGGTTGATGTCCAGCAAGTAGTCAGGAAAAGTCTTCCTGAACAAAATTGTGTCTCAAGGAGGCGACGAAATGTGGCCAATGATTCTGCTGATGTCACGTCTTTCGGGAGGTCTATCTAAGTCGGCGATAAAGCTTTGACTTAACCTTTGGTCTAACTTAAAAACCGGCCTTGCAATGCAGCCAGAACCCAGCCACGATATTTTAGAAATCTTACAACAGCCAGTATATAAGAATTTCTTTAAATGATTGTTTTGAAGAGATTTGATAGTGTCAGTCTTTGTTGCATACAGCTTGATTTTTTGATAATGTATGGGAAGTCTTCAAAGTATTTTACTTTTCGGGTATCTGTTGAATTATAAACATTAAGGTCAACTAACGCCATATAACCGTAAATTTGCCCCCCTCCCCCAATTTATAGCTTTTGACCAGACGAAGAATGTATTTGTAATTTAGAAGTTATCCTTTGGCGGGTACTAATTTATGAATTAAAAGTGAAGCCTTGCTGTCGCGGAGAAATCGCGTGATGCGCTTTCTTGTCTGAATATACGAAGATACGCAATTTATATTATAAATTTTGTCTAAGGGCAAAACTTGATCAGCAAATGGGATGGCACGTAGGCTAATATAAATTATATCATTTTGTCACACGACCGGGTGCGAAGCTATGCAAAGCGCGATTTTGTTACCACGATTCCTTACATCCATCCATCCGTTCGTTCGACCGTTAAGGCCGCAACCCACTAGGCGAACTAGTTGGAAACTAGTTGGAAACCCGGGTTGCGAACTAGTTTCCAACTAGTTTCCAACTAGTTCGCCTAGTGGGTTGCGGTCATTCATTCTGCCGTTGCGACAAGGTCACCAGTAGATGTCATAGTTAATATTGAACTCATAGGAACTCATAGGCCTATAGTTCTCTATCGAATCATGTGTGTGGTATCCCTGACCTCGAATGACCTTTAAAGATTTTTCAGGTGCTGCAAGCCTCTAGATGGCTAATATCTCGGGTAATACTGCATATATTTCCACTAAACTGTGTTAGAATGATAAAACGTTATATCTGTCCAACCATTAAATTTATGCCACGCACATATACTGCCTAATTCATAAACAAGAAACGGTGCTAAATAGACACATAGTACAATAGACAACTTATATCAAATCGTGATCTATCGTTCAGTTATCTGTCTGATGACCTTGAATGAGCTTAAAGGTCATATAAGCTAGGTATTTGTGTAAATCTCGCTGACATCATGTCAATACGGCTAAAATGTCGCCGAAATTCTTTCAGCACATTTCGTTTTGTAAATACGTTGTAGCATTCTCAGAGCTAAACGCCGTTACGAAATGCTGACGGCTTAACCCCTAATAGAGATGATCGTTATGCATGTGTGGTATGTCATTTTTGGCGTTCCTCCACGCTCGACTGACGTGCACTCAGAGTCCCATTTCGCTATTCTACTGAGTTATTTTTGGCACAAATGAATAACGCGACCGGCGGACAGTGGTCGCTTTTGTTTGAGAATGACAGCGTACGTATACATGTACGTTATACATAGACCTCATCTTCACAAAGACGCCATCTTGTTTATCTAAATATCGCAAAGATTTTATGATACACATTTCAAACCAAAATCTTACCTCTAAAATCAATCGCGCTAGCGTATACGCGATCCGTTTACAATAGCTGGCGTTTTCATTTACTGGCATCGATCGCTATATCTGTAATTAATGGAGACAGGTATTTTAAAATGTGGTGAAAAGTAATAGATCTTTTAGATAAAATATCCCAAGAATTAATATATAGTGTGATTTTAATTTGTATACTATTTGGGTATATTCTAGTGTAATAAACGATGGTCAACCCATTGTATATATGAGATTATTGAGAACATTGTGGTGGAACAATACATTATTCCAGTCGGCTCAGCCTCACCCATTTCATGTCAAACGGCGGAGTTAAGCATAGTTGCTAGGAACGCGACATACCTTCTAATCTATTCACGACATTTTTTCGTTTGGAATACATTGGTTTGACATTTTTGAGGCAAAGTTCTATCTACTGAGTACTGACGAATAACTTTGGCTACCGAGCCGACGTACATAGTTACGTAGGCATCTACACAGTACTGCATCGACTGATCACTCTATTCGCGCACTGCGGATAACTAGAGAATAGCGAAGTCTTATCGAAATAGTAGTTAAAATGGAAAATGATTTCTAATACTAATTAGAAATAATTGTTTTATTGGGTGATGTTGGTTTGTAGTCGAGTGGAGCTATTTCAGCAACTTCAGTCGTGTGGTGGGGAGTCATGTGGTCGAGGACCCGCATGCCATTGGCTACGACATTCAGGGTCTGGAGCCAGGAAACTGTTACTTCGTTCGCGTACGAGCTGGCAACGATCATGGCTTCGGATGTCCAGCGACTTCCACGCCACTCGGAGCGACTCCTTCAAGTACGTTTCACTCGCTGTACATCCGCCATATCGGTCGGTGCCCAGCGTTTGAGGATGACTTCAATGTTTCTGTACAGTCAAGGAGTATAACAGACGGACAGAATCGACGCTTCTGTTCGGCGAAAACTAAACAAGTTTATCGCCCCGATGAGTCGAGACGATAAGCTCCCGCCCCTAGAAATTGTTGCATCATGATGCCGAACGTATGTTAAGCGTCAATGTTGGCGATAGACAGACAGACAGACTGACGGACAGACAGACGTCGCCATCGCTTAAAGCCCCGTCCATTATGTGGGCCAGGGCTTGCGTATACATTATACACTGGTGACGTATCCTATGAATGCACCTTTCTATCTGGCTATATTTGACGTCACCTTTGGCTAGAGAGTTGATGCTCGAAAACAATAGTGATGAATGATGATGTTGAGGATGGGAAAACCGTCTGATAAATGTCTCACGTACTGCGACTGTCACGTGGGACAGACTGACAGAATTACAATTACTATGCTCTGCACATAGCATAGCAATATAACATAGGCCACTTGTCAAATAAGAATTTAAAAATTATTGCAAAGCACAGTATTAAACTGTTGCCGTTGTAGACTGGAGAGACTTTGAGGAGCTGACGTCAGGTCACGAAGGTAAACAGCAGGTGCTCGATGATTTGATGGAGACTTGGACCAACATTGTCGGAGAATCAACTGCATCGTCAGCCTCTAGTCTTAAAAGTGCGTATCACGCAGCATATTGTGGCACATAATGCTTGTTATACGTCGTGTGAAACACGGTGCAAATAACTAACTTTTCAATGAAAGTCTTGCACTACAGACAACAGTGTGCATGTCTGTTATATTTTATTACGTTTTCCAAGTGATATTTGTATCCAGTTTGAATTTTTGAATTCCTTCTTTTTCTGTCAATTACGTTACCTTAGGCCAGTTAAAGACACATTGAGCCTCACGTTGACACGTCTAGTCTACTCTCTTGACAATGTTCTTCCCGAGCTTTTAACTCTTGATATATAGTCTTATATTATCGTTCCAGTTTTCCTTGTCCTACCAGCTTTTTGCTTTGATGTGCTCAGTTCCCACTCCATTGTACAGCCTGTCTCTGCAGTCTTCATCCATCTTCAAACCACCTCACTCATCATTCCCTAAGTTCTATTTTCCAACTTTGACTGTGCTTTGAATGACTGATTCCGATATGTTTTTGGAACTTTCTAGCAATAAACCGAATATAAATTATAATTGCAAAAAATTACTATGATGATTATCATTATGGATGTTCAGATGTGGAGTCATCTTCTTCGAAAGTCCGCAAGACGTTCAAAAGTCTGTTCACGTCTGCCGTGAAACTTCAGAAGACATTGCGAAGGTACAAGCATTGTGCAACATGTAATTGTATATAATTGTTTATATAATACATTGTTCATTATCTAGTGCATGACACTTTGATGACAGTTTGAAAGGTTGGCCATGAAGTCGCGTAATGATTATGTACAGCTGTTTTATTACTGTTTAGTTCTACTACATTTAGCCAAAAGCACTCGACATGCTTTGTCCTGTTTTTCATTAACTCTTGATAGCTTGGAAATGTTAAAAACACTACTAGGATTCGGCACTGTAGTGCATGTGGTATTTGTGTAATTCAGTACAGTGTAGAATGACACTTTGAATGGTAGCTCACTACTGACGGTTGTTTATCAAAATTAATAGCAATAAATGTATAAAGTGCTTCGATCGCTATTAAACCTTTAACGGCCACTGTTGCCATATTGGTATATCTATAAAGCATCCTGTGCCAGACCGGGTTAGGCCGTCATTTGTAATTTTTGACATTCGGGCACTCTGACGCTTAGCCGTGAGCGTCAGAGTGCCCGGAAGTCAAAAATTACAAATGACGGCTTAACCCGGTCTGGCACAGGATGCTTTGTAACTGTATCAATGGCAACAGTGGACCTCAAGGGTTGAGACTAGTAAAATTGTCGACTTAAATGTCTTGTGAATGATATTGACAGAGGTCTGTTCTTGGCGGCTCTGGTTCACCATGAGGGTCGTATCCTAGTGACAGGCGATGATGTTGTACCGATCGTCGACGTCGATTCAGAATTCTCTTCAGCAACTCTTAGCAGCGACCTCTACTGGCTCATGAAGGTAACTTTCACTCGCTGTAACTATATGTTATTGACAAGGTCCATTTACTCCAACTGAATGAAACTCGTTATGAAGGTACTGTGCCACAAAGGAAACGCACATGATAATTTAGGCTTCAGTCGTTTGCGTGGCGACTCCATATTGTGCCGCTGTGTGTCTGTTTTTGTATGTTAACAACCCATTCGACCTCTTCGATTTCAGTGCTGAATTCTGCGTCAATGTGAAGCGTTCTATCTAACACTGAATACTCGACGACAAAAAATACCAAATTGTCCTCGGCGGTGGGATCGGAAAGTGCAGGACAAGCCGCTTGGCGTGTCGAACTTTCATGTTGCTCTCTGCCGATAGACAGTGACACCAGTGTTGTTTTAAAGCAGTGTTATTTTAGTCGAAGCTTTTCAGCCCAAACGCATCAACGGCCTGTACGTCGTCAATGTATTTTGCTTGTTTGTTGTAAATGTTCTACTTTATCGCGCATAGATCTTAACATTCACAGGGAAGCATCAAACGTTTTATATTACATTGTGTAGACAAAACTGTCTATAAATCGATGAATGTTTAACGGTAACATATTATTATAGTGTGTTGTGACATAGCGTTCCAAATTACAACAATTTCACTAACGCTAAGTTCAGTAGCTGATAGTATCTGATGTTGCGTGTCAAAGGTTGCCAGTAGTTCATGGTATGAACTGAAGTCAATTGAACAGCGCTTGACCAGCTGCTCAAGTTCTCAGTCGCTACAGTTTCGCGCTCGTCTTCTGCACGCGCTACAGCAACTGCAGGTAATTAACCTTGGCATTTGATTACTTCATCATTTGAGGCCTTCAGTTAGCTGTTGTCTTGCACATTTAGGCCTATCACGTCAGACTTAGCTGAGTTAGCGTAAGCGGGTGACGTCTCTCCAGTCCATCCTCTCCTCTCCTGAAGTCACTACAAGATGAAGTCAAGTGAGAGCTTATTGCTTTCCCGGGATGTGTCAGTGCAGTGCACCAACGTCCATCCATCAGCATCAAAGAGGCAACTGGCTGTCAAAGCTTCACCCGAGAAACAAGCATGAAACCGATGTGCCTGTGACTATAATGCAATGTTCGTTTATAATTTGTAAACATGGAAAACTTAGTTAATTTGTACATGATACAAAAACCGTGGTTTGGCACGTGCTTGAATTAATAGTCTCGGTTATTTTCTAATTAATTTATTTATAAACTCTTCATAAGTGCAAAGTCTGTTTATTATTAAGTCATAATTAATTAGTATTAAAATTAATTCTTTCGAAATTAATCACACTTAGTTAAAATCATTATTAAGCACACCGACAAATGCAGCAGACGGCAATAATTTTTTGTCTTGAAAGCCATATAAACTAAACAGAAAAGTACTACCATATAATTGAACATTATTTTACCTGAACAGCTTCGCATCTCGGTGTAGATCACACATAAAAATTTAAATTAGTGAATCGTAATTTTGAAAACTGTTGAATGTAAGTTATTCATCTGATTAAAAACAGACAATTAGAATTAAAAATATTTGTAAATTAATTAAAATCAGTGTTACTTATAATTAGATCTAACTAATCACCCAGCTACAAGTGACTGGATCTATAGAAGTCGTGCATTGACAATGTAGATCTTCTAACCAAGGGGGCAAATCGCCCTCTACAAAAAAAATCGTGCAGTGCTTCCTGTGAGCGACTCTGCGTAAAGGAAAGCAAAAGTATTACCATTGCCAGCGTAACCGATGATGACATTGTACATGTTGTGTTGTATGTTGACAGTCTGCTCTGGGCATCCACGACCTCGGTCAGTTTCACTACGCTCCAGTCATCGACGACGCGTCAGGAGCCACCCTGCTAGTTTGCGTTCGTTCGCTTGACGACGCCAAAGCTTTCGACTCCACACATGTCCACTGGATGTCACTGAAGAAGGCTCAGATGCGCAGCTCAGCCAAGGTGACGTCGCCCGTCGTCGAGACAGCTGCTGGGCAGACAGCATCGACCGATCGGCCACGGTCCCTGCTGGACGCCGCTCATGACATGATCGTTCATCGACGTCTCAGCGTCCAGACGCTGCCTCGTGGCCTCTACGTCGGGTTGCTGCAGCTGGCAAGTACCAGAGACTCCATCAGTGTCGTTGTGTCGCGACATCAGCCAAACGTGCTGCCGTATGTCAAAGTACGAGACAACCCAAACGTCACGAGGTATCATTCATAGTACAGTTGTTTGTAAGACTCAGTTATTTTCAGTAAAGTGATTTAATCCCAGGAGATAGATTTTGTTAGTATTATTTGATATTAAATTCTAATTTAAGTTTCCTTGCAACGTTAAGTGATATAAGTTCAGTAGCTGTACTTTCTGTTTTTGTGCTAAGAAAAGAAACTGAAGCTAGTCAGTGCTTTTGATTGTGTCGACAGCTCACGAAGGTTGTAGCATATTGCACATAAGACAGGCGACGGCAAGAGTTGAGCATCACTGGAGTAATTACAATATTATGTTGTGAGGAAATTAAGTCAGGAAAAGCCTTTCAGTTGGTAGTGGCAGGATATTAGATGTAAAAAGGCGAATTAAAATTTAAAAACGTCAAAACACTTTGCAGATACAAAGAACACGATTTCAATAATGATCTGTCTATCAATTGTTCTTGTTGTTCAAAGAACACAGCTTTGTGCGTGGGAAACTGACATGATGTGTTGACTGTGACAGCGAGGAATGGCGATGGTTGGTGAACGAGAAGCTACAGGACAACAGCCTCTGGTTGCGTCCAGTTGTACGCTCGCCAACAGCAGCCCAGAGAACTCTACAGGACCAGCTCAACGCAGCATGCGGCAAACTCCTCGCTGATCTCGGTCAGTCAGTCACACGTCACCGTTAAACATCCCTGTATATCCTCTTCTTATTCATCTTTTAGTTTGCCTTTCTAGCTCTTCATATTTGTCACTTCTGTAAAGTGTTCTAACAGTATTTTACCATTGTAACACAAGAGCCACGCTGTCGCAAGGAAACCGCGAGATGCCGCATGTTTTTTTCCTACGCCCAGTGATTGTTATTTGCTTCAGGTTCTGTAAGGTCAAGGCCGTTATATACATTTATTACCGTCCTGCCTAAAAGCAGATTGAATGTGAAACTAGAAATAAATAACTAACACACGCCATGGCGCACGCGTTTTGAAGCAGAGTGCACATTGACCCTTCAAGGTCATCCAAGTTCGTTGATTTTGACACCGATCGACAGCACGTATATGACTTCCTATTAGTCCTCAATAGTAACCTTGATCCTATCTTGCTGTAATTAGTAGACACTAGACAAGACTAGGTCACTCTTAGAAATTACATTTGTACTTTTGTACGCCAAAAGCCACTTTTTTCTATACCTCACTCTTGTACTAACCAAAATTTTGGGTGTTCCCTTTGTATTGTAGCAGATCCATGGTGTTGTGGTGTGCAGTGAGCGAGCAAGGACTTCATACTAACTAACTGTAAAATTATTTTCGAAGAATTCCAATCTATGTGATCACGATACCTCAACGTCACGGACAGACGACTTGCCGTAGCAATACCATGCTCTGCGTAGCATCGCGCGGTAATAATATCAGATCAGTAAAAATAATAATCAACTTGTTGTCACTCAGTCGGCCTATAGGAGACTTATCAAATATCAATATAATAGTTGGATTATAAAAACCAAGTTACTTGTTTGATTTTTGTTAACTTCTTGAATTATACTACTTATGTTTACTCCACCAAAATACCTGACACAGTAGCAATGAAATATAATAGAAAAAAATTAAAAGTCTTCAACTTTAACTTTAAATTGATTATCTGGTATTTTGCTAATTTAAGGCTAAGCACATATTAACAAAATGTTTATTTTTGTTGTGTTGAAAAATCCTTTTAAGACAGAACACGGACATTTGATAAAGTATTCTGAAATTCTAAAGTGACTCTCAGTTCCGTTGTGTGATGTATACAGGGAAGACAGAGCAAGACGGTCGTGAGTTTCGTCTGTATGACCTCGAGGTTCTTGAGTTGAACAGTGAAGTGTCGTTTATTGTCGTGCTGCCACCTGTCGAAGCCGTATGTAACAGTCCGTTTGATGGACAGCACCAGACGTCAGCCGATTACACCTATGTGCCTGTACAAGTGTTCGAGATGCGTAAGTATCTCACGATATTTCTACTGGACAGTTAATTAATTAATCGTGTTGAACATGCATTGTGTATCCGTGTACGTGATCGGTCACAGACGTTTTAAGCTGGTTTTGAGTAGTGGAGTTAAGCCACACAAAACCAGTTGAAGACAAGTCGGTAGACGAATTGGCTCGCGCGGCTGCTCAGCTCTAAGTGACCCTTATTGTTAGTCGACGTCATGGTTGGCTTGTGTGATTGCGTCGAATGATACCCTGCCAACCCTGCTAATTTTACGCCACCAATGCAGACTAGCCTATTGTGCGCTGCACGCTGCAAAGCAGGGGTGGAATGCTGACGTCGTGAAAATTGTCGAATTTTTGTCGGAGTGCGGTCGCGCCAAATGCTTCTTCTCCCAGAGTTCTAAGCCCAGGAATGAGCTGAGTGTTCTACAATAGTGTGTGATTAACGGATCCACACGGATAGTTGATCCGGGTCCTAGTTTTCGAATGCGACAACTTTGAAGATTGTGACATCACGATTATGACGTCAGTCACGTGACGTCATGGACAGCTTCACCAATCGACTCGTCGTAGGCACTTTCCTACAGATCCCTATTGGACACAAACCCGTATATCGCATAGTTTCCGAGATATTTAGCATAAAAGTTGCTGACACACAGACACGTCGACTGACAATAAGGGTCGCTTAAAGCTTGCACCCGCGCGAGCCAAAATTCAACTTCGTAGTTTTACCTGATTCCTATAATACCAGTACGTATAATTTTAGGTACATGTACAAGTGGATGCCAAACAGCGGATTCTGGCAACAGATATTAGTGTTGTTAAATGTTAATTCGTTCATTCTATTTTTCTTTGCTTTCTATTTATGTCACTGTGCGGAAACTGCCCACCCGGGACAGTATCTGTCCGGGAAATGTCTGAAGACCTTTAACGTTTAACTTTTAAGTACAATTTTTTATATATTTATACCACTGAAACAGTAGTAGAAACAAACACGTAAATTGAAAACAATAACAAAATAATTATAACAATAGGCCTATGACAATAAATAAGGAAAAACTTAACTATAAATTGTCAATACAGTATCGCAGTACTATTATTTTACTTTCTTACAAACGTTACAGTTGTCAGTATCATGTTACAAACGTGAACACAACCTATGAAACAAGTTATCAGTATTAATTTGTCAAATTTTAGATTCAATATTCTGATGCAATTTCAACATGCTACATCTAAACAGAAAAAATGATTTAAAACGAACAACTGTTAGACCTCTTGTTTGCGAGTGTGAAGAGAACAATTTGTATCTTTAACTTAATCTCTCGAGTTTGTATTTGTTACGCAGTGAATCTACAGGCGTATCAACCAGAGCTACTTCGACGCTACTGTCAGCTGTCCGTTTCCATGGAAACTGTCGCAGCAGCCTCCCAGCATGAACTCCGACAGGTACGTTGAAAGCGTTCCGTGCTTGTTTACCAGCTGCGTCGTTTACTGTACTGTACAAGAAATAACGAGGCAATAAACGTTTGCTTGGCAAGAATGCACTACATCTTAAACTTAGTAAATACGACTATAGGCCTACTGTTCAAATATCACTGAACTATTTCTAGCTGTGATCGTGGTTTGATGACAGCAAATATATTTTGAAAATATTTTAATGCGGATTAGTTTTATTACAGTAATCATTAGAATGTCCAGTATCTCCTAAGCGATAGCTGCATAGAATAGAAGATAGAAGATAGAAGAATAGCTCTGGATCGATCAACAGTAGCCTAGTTGATCCATAGCTATTTGCTAGTATTTGTTGTAGTTGTTTTCGCTCAGTAGGCTACTGTTAAGATCAGCTATGGTTGTAGGTAGATTAAAACGGTGTTAATTTCAGTTCGATGAGCTCTAAAACACTCCTTCACTAATCACTGTGTTGACAGGCGCTGTCGACGGCTGACGCGTCTGCGGCGAGACGGAAGGTGGATGCAGTGACTGGTTCGCAGCGTGCCGTCGAAGACTGCTGGAAGACCGTCCGGTGGCTGGCCGATGCCACGACGTACGCCCGCGACCGCAACGTCCACAACGGCCTGCCGCTAGGAGCGCTGTTCGCGGCCGACGTGACCGTGAGACGAGAGGGCGTGAAGCGCGAGGCCAGCCGAGTGTATAGTGGCAGAGGAAGCGACGCGACGGCGTCAGTCGTCGGCAGCGACTCCGACTACCACAGCGACATCAGCAACTACAGCGCCGACTGCACAGCGACGAGGCACTATCAACCAGTCTTACTGTAGAGTTGACAGCCAGCTTCATCAGTGCTGATGCGAACTTAATGGTGCTATAGACTTCGTCGTCGCCTGTCCGGTTTTGATGATATGACTGATTGGTGCTAACTGCAATCGTTACAGCTCAAGTATCACTTTAGCTTTACACGACTCTTGATGACTGATGAAACAAGTGTACTAAGTTTGCCGTGCGTTTTCACAGCGTACAGAAAGTGTACCTGAATTTTACAGCTCACGTGTTGCACTTACAGTAGACTCTGCGGACATTTACAAGTATGTGTTCAGCATACTGTGTGCCTTTCCAGTGGTTTACTGATGTCCAGTATTTCTCTGTTAATTGTGTATTGTATTGTGCATTTTAGAATAAGTTACTTGTTGTTGACTAGGCCACTCTTAGAAGTTACGTTGTATATTTTTCAGTAATTAAAAAGTAACATGAGTTGCCAGATTTATCACATCGTTACGTGTTCGATTTCTCTCGCAAAACTTTGATCATTGAACAATTCGTGAGCAGGAAATCGGTGAAACTTTGGGAAATGAAAGATAAATTAAATAGTTCATTATTTGTGCAAACGCACTAGTTTACACGATGCTGATTAATTATGCAAACTTCAAGAACGAATTTTGCGACTGAAAGATTCATTGATTTTTATTCAGGTGCTGGATTTTCTCTTTCTGCGTTTTCAGTACACCCGTCTTCTAATAATCCATGCGAATTTTCCCTGATTGCAATCCTACGTTCACTTTTCTGTAAACAGCATGTTTGTATGCTTTGTTAAGTCAAACAACACGATGAATAATCCGAAGATTCGGCAAAGTCAAACGTTTTGCCTCGGTCAAGAGCATCGTGGTCTTTTTCTGTCGATTGTCACATAGATAATGTTTAGAACAGTCAGTGACAATACAGGACCGTGACCGAAGATCCAGCGAGCGAGCACGCCGGCTGTTAAATCTAATGCCGAGGCCATTAGGAGGCTCAATCCGTCCGGCGTCGAGC
>Ga0056114_1000441_pt1 | contig 14342 bp, 12 predicted proteins | sample WorMetHERISLAND1_FD_77005 | JGI IMG/M metagenome (GOLD analysis project Ga0056114, IMG submission 77005) | Marine gutless worms symbiont microbial communities from Max Planck institute for Marine Microbiology, Germany - Olavius loisae HERON... ...
AATTATACTGCTTGGTGACAGAGGCACATGGGTGTGAACAACTTGCCCGGAGTTGCTACCCAGCAATGCACCGGCCGGGAGTCGAACCTGCGACCTCTCGATCGCAAGTCCAACGCCCTACCACTACACCACCGAGCCATGTAGCCAGAAAAAAATATAAAAAACTAAAACAAACAAAAGCCAGTGCCCCTTTAATTCAGTACAGGTTAATATTAAGCAGGTTAAGCAGACATCATGAAACAAAATTATTATTCTGTTTCAAATAAACGACGTAATTCACTGGAAGACGATAACACAAAGATAACACTTCTGCAAGAAATACGCCAAGTATCGAGAGATATTTTTGTCATTGAAAAACAGCAGTCCACTAATCAAATCAAACATACATGAAACAGTTTGACTTCTTGGAGGCGAAATTACAGAATTCATATCAACAGATGTCTGGCTTCTTAATGACGAGGTTTAAATTTAATTGACCATAAAACTGAAGCTTCTCATAGGCGTCATGATGTCAGGGACATGAAGTAATTAGCATGCGTGTATTGTGTGCATATCTCGTCACTTTCTTAATCCTGCCGAGTGCTGTTCTCATATTCGTAGACTTTTCTTGCGTGTAGGCCTAATATGCCTTGATTCTATAATAGCCAGTAGTAGGCATACCACTATTTTCCTCGTCTACTGAGTAATTTCCACTAGCATACTTCCAAAATCTCAAACAAACAGAGTTAACTGAATCCAGCCAGCTTGAAACTCTCTCTCACGCGTTAAGAAACAAGACACGTAACCCAACATGAACCTGGTTGCAACAATAATTCATCTCGGTAACTTCATCAGTTAGCGCACCACTCACAAAGTTTCTAAAGCCTCGTAATCCTGTAATCATGCAATGGTGCAGTGTGATCGAAATGCAATGAAAGCGAACTAGTGTCGGTGTGCCTTGACCGAAGCAGTGCAACACGTACGCCGAATTGCGACAGAATGCCTTCGTAGAGCGGCATTTGAGCGATGCGACAACGATTGCGATGTGCCAGTGTCTCCGGCGTGCTATAGCCTCCTCGCATCCCGACTCCTTCGGCCAGGATCTGCTCCAGTTCCGGAGTCGCTCCGCCAGTTATCAGCGTCCGTATCAACGTCAACGCGTTGTCGTTGAAGTATGTCTGTAATACAACAGGTCAGATCCGCAGTGATTATACAACATAAATTAAATTTGTGTTGTTAATGCAAAATGCTAACGCATGCTAACACCTTCTGGTTTTTGGAGTGTTATCACTTACGCGGTGGCCGTGTGGTACGGTGGCGGACTTGCGACTGCGAGGTCGTGGATTCGAATCCCACCCGCGGCTGCTGTGTAGCAAAGCCAACTCAGCGTGCCATCCCTCCGAGGCCGGTTAATGAGTGCCAGCGAAAGCTGAAGAGTAAACGGGCATACCACGCGATGCACTAGCCCCGTATCTGTGGTCGTCTCTCGGCTTCGGTTGGTGTCCGGCTGAGGGCTAATGATACGGAGATCAGCGCCGCCTAATGGGCCTTGAGGCTCGGGAAAGGACTTTACTTTTTTACTTTAATAAAAGAATTAAGCAATCCAATCAATCAATTGATCGATTATTACTTAGACATATAGACAGCTGGAGGATGGAGTGGAGACTTACGGTACTCATGAGTGAATCAAGGACGCTGACGGCGAACGCTGTGCCACACGCGAACGGTTGTGTCATATACAGCTCAGTGTCCGGATCATCATCGTCATCTTGGTCCAGAAACTGCACGTTGGCATCATTACCTGTACAGTGTACACAGCAGCTTAATAACACTCACAGGCCACGTGTTCTACTGACGACCACATCGATAACATGTCGTTTGATTTTAAACACTGGAAGGCACTTAACCCTTTGACGTCTACTGTTGCCATATAGGTACAGCTATTAAGCATCCTTTGTCAGACCGGGTTAAGCAGATTTGTAATCTTTGAGTAACATCCGGGCACTCTGACGCTCAGCCCTGAGCGTCAGTGTTGAGATATCAAAAATTACAAATGACGGCTTAACCCGGTCTGACACAAAATGTTTATAGCTGTACCCATATGGCAACAGTGGGCGTCAAAGGGTTTAAGAGCATTCCTCATAGGAGCCTTTAAAAATCCCTGCATCCCTTACATCAACAACGAACTGCAACATATGCTAATAAAACGATCTCTTCCTGCAATCTGCCTGTATCTGTCCCATATGCCCGGGAGCAGTGTTGCTGTATGTAATACTAAACTTTGATTATTACAAACGATGTTTGCCACTAGAACTCAACATACAGTACATACCTCAATAGTCGCACATTCCCACCAAATATCATTAAAATCGGTCTACATTTGATTTAGTTATTGTTAAAAGAAAAATGGTGCCATTTTCTGGAAACACAGTGTAGAAGCTTCGACGCTTGCGGAAGCATCGAGCGGGTATGTCGGCGATAGCTGGGCTTTCTTGTCTGGATTTTTCACAAAAACCAACCTAGTTCTGTGATCATCGGGATATCGTTGCCTGACACGACGCCATGCCGCACTGGTTTTGCTCCTGCAGCAGTGGACGTGGTGTGTTGAGTCGACCCGGGAGGAAGCAGTGCTAACAATACGACATACATAGCACCAATAAATAACCTAACCATTTGGCTCATTTTGGCTGACAACAGTACAGGTCACCAGCTAAAACATTTAGCGAATTAAATAAAAATATTATATATATACAACAAACTTGTTTTATGGCTCATTATCTAGTACTACTCGCTATCAGCGTTAAGAAAGCCTCTTGAGTAACTTTCGCTGTTTCTTACGATCTAATGGATCAGATGTCTCCTCTTCACATAGTGTTCTCATTCATTGATAAATTTTCAATCTACTACTGCAATCGCAAATCTTCCTCAGTTTACCTTACTCTACATCATTTATTTCTCTCTCTGGAAGCTTTGGTTTTCTTCCAAATTAATTCGTCTTTGTCTCCTTCACTAGCAATATTCTTTGTGTATTAAAATACATTGAACACGAATAATTTGGAATTTTACTCTGGCGAATGTTTCAATGTTACGGTTGATCACCTGGTTCTCGGTTGTCAGCAGGCTGCAGCAGACCGGCTGTATCATCAAACGTCATTGCCTTGATGTTGAGCGAACACAGGATCGCTTCCTTGTCGACAAGGTTTGAGTCGTCAGCGTTCGAGTTGCGAGCTGACAGTATGACGCACATGTCGCACATGTTGATGTGTACGGCTCGCAGGTTGGCTCGGTTCAGTGGCGTCCCCTGGTGTATCGAAACACAACGTAGACGACATTTTTAGCCGACCGTACTAACGTCGCGCAATTGGTACAGTGTTGCGTCCGTCTATCGTCGTCTGTGACGTTATGTATTGTGGCTAAACGGTGTGTCCTAGAGCAAAAGTTACTATTGACATCCTATAGGAAGTCGTATATGAGAAATCGATTTGTACCAAAATGAATGACCTTGACCTTTGTTTACAGGTCGTATCAAGGTCACGGCAACCATTGTGTTACATTTGACGTTGAATATCTCGGAAAGCGTTAGAGATAGAGGCTTGGTTCCAAAGAACCACCAATAGGAATGGCATATGGGCTATCGAATGGTCACGTAACCGATGACGTCACGTGACCTTGAAAGGTCAAACTCGTAACCCCAATACGCTTAGATCGCAATATCTCGAAAACTACTTGAGCTAGCGACTTCAAATTTGGTGTGCAGCTTTGTATCGGGAATGCTGTGCGGGCGCACAAATAATTTTTCCCGAAAGTGGGCGTGGCCTAGGTCACGTGACTCCTACAATTTTTGGCATACAATCGAACATATCTACAAAACTACTTCAGCTAGAGACTTCAAATTTGGTAGGCGGCTTTGTATTGGGAATGCCGTGCAGGCGCTCAAATAATTTCCCTGAAAGTGGGCGTGGCATAGGTCACGTGACGTGACCCCTACAATTTTTGGCAGTACGGTCGGCTATCCTAGCGACAGCTTGGCTTCTTGTATAGCATGACGTGACGCTTTATCTTCGACATAGGCCTACAGTTGAAATCATGTTGCAGTCGATATCCAGCAATGTCTGCAATGTGAAGCGAGATTTAATTACAATTTCTGTAGTTGGAAAGCACGGAATTTGACTGATTAACTGACGTTGAGGACGCTGATCTTGGGAAAGCTGCAGAGACTTTTCCACTCTTTGCGAATGTACTCTTTGTCACCGACGATGACGACATGTTTGAGTTCTTCCTCGTCGAAGTTGCTGGCTCGAAGAGGCATGATGAGGTTGCGCAGACCAATCAACGCGGAGTGAGCGTCGGCGAACAGACAGACGACCACGTGGTTGCTGAGAACAGTCATCGCTGCCTGCTCGCGTGTCTAGCAGTACAGTATTACTAAACATTACAATACAAATACAATGAGCTTATTATAAATTTGTAGTCAGTTGTCAATGTCAGCAAGATGTCAATATAAAGAAAATAAAGTACTGCAAACTTAACACGAGACATGTAACAAACAAAAACAATGTTATAGACAGATACGATACGATACGATAGAGGAGTTTAACGTGTAGCATGAAAAAAGTAAGAAGTAGAACTGGAATAAGGTTTGATAGTGAGCAGAGAAAAAAGTAGAGTATGAGAATAGCAGAGCATGAGTTAAAAAAGAGAATGACAATGCATTGCATCATCAATCATTGCCCTCCTCCTCAAAAGTTCACGCTTTTTGTCGCCTCATCGACGTCAGCGTTAAATTAGGCCTATTTTTCAACGCTGACTACAGTACGACTGACATAAATGACTAGAAACCATAACCTAGTTAGGCCAGTAATAATTTTAACATAAAGCGAGACTAATGATTCTAGAAACTTTATGCAACTTTTGAAACTATGTAACTGTAAAAATCCTTAGTCTCGCCTACGTTCGTGTGTGTATGCGCCTGATTTTGCTAATACACTGTGTTCAGAAAAAAACACCCACTCACATTTACTTCCATATCTCCAAGAGTGGTGTGTAGATTTAAACGAAAATTGCAGTGAATATACCTAAGGAACGGTAGATTCTGATCACGTAGAAATTAAATATTCATTGCAGCTGATGACGTCATTATGACGTCATATTTGTAAATATTTGTAAATAACGACCGCCAGACAGAACACAGCCTTATTTCACAGCATAATTCAACGACTGATAATTAATAATAATCAGATATTTAACATACGTCAACAAGAATACTACTGTGTTATTGATGAATTGAAAAGTCATAACTCGTGCTCAAAATATCTGCCTTTCTCTTTAACACAAATGTGGATTCGCATGAGTGATCCACGACATTCAGTTGCTGTAACATTATCTCGCGTCAGTGGTGATCGAACTTAATCAGGTTTATGAATGAAAATTTGTTTATTGTTAAAATTATTGTCGTAAATTCCACCACATAATACACGATACGACCGCACCTACGCACTAGCAAGTACCCTGTACTCGCAAAAAATGATATCTTGGGATCACGGCTTATTGCGTGCTGTAAACTCGCTCCAACTTTAGCCAGACAAATGTGACGTTATAATTACGTCATCGATCGCAATGAATATCTAATTTTTACATTGTCAGAATCTATCAATCCTTGGGTATATTCACTGCAATTTTTGTTTAAATCCACAAACAATTCATGGAGATATGAAAGAAAATGTGAGTGGGTGTTTTTTTCTGAACACAGTGTATATTTATATACATTTACATATTGCTTTTTCAGTCTTAGATTGGCATATATGGTAGCTAGACTAAGTGGCAAAACGATATTATATCGAAAAAGGTCCAATCTACTTTCAAAATGTAACAGCTTGCTATTATCCAGAACAGCTGCAGTTAACAATGCAACATTCAAAGTCTTTCTTTTTCTTGATAATACAACAGTTAATATTTTCTCTACTCTTGGAAGCTACTGGTCACTAATAGGAAGTTGCATTCAATAACGTCAACGGCATTTCCATAAGTGCAGTCAAAGATTAGGCCTACGACTTTATGAGACGGAAAGTTATATGCAAAAGACTTGTTAAAATCAGAATCTTATACTGTAGAATATCGACATCAGATAAAGACGTGTACGTCAACTGACAATGATGCAGCTAGACAGCTGCTGCGGCGAACACCAGTGGAACATGCCAGTCGAGTCAAAACGTCTCGGGTCTGACAGAGTGTCACCGAAACTGTCCACTTTACCAGCGAGCATGTAGTTGTTGTTACCCTGGTTGACGGCTGACGCTGCCGGACTGTTTCCAGCCCTACACCGCACACAGACACGTTGACACTGCATCCGTGAGAAAATAACGGTCAAACCAACGCAGCGATAAAATGGATTCAACGACTTCAGCGTTGTATTTAATACATAGTTGCCTTATAAGTGGGCGAAATAAAGTTGATATATTAACAGTGACTGTTCATTACATTTGGACATTTATATTTCACAATAATACAATACAGTTTTAGAAACGTTTCAACGTTCTATGTATTTTGCATTTTATGTGTTACAATAATTAACCAGACAGACCTGTTAAGAGCAGCGTCTCTGAACGACTCGTGATCGACGGCGTTAGCATCACGCGCGCTAGTGCTGCAAACAGAAATCAGCGATCTATTCTACACATAACGTAAAATACATTTCACCAGCGAGAATGCTTTGTTTTCGCGATAATTTATCATCGGTAATATATCCAGGAGGATTGCATGTCGCAGCGGCGACCTGGCCGTGCACCTGCTAGTGTGATTTTATCTTCAGACAGTCAACGCCGCACAATAGATTGACACGCATCACTTGTATTTAATGCCGGTTAAATATGTCTACTGTTCTCTTTTACCACTATTCATTTTCTCTTCTTACTGTTTTGATGTCATCTAGAGTACAGCAAAGAAGGAAAACATTAAGGCTCGAGTACTTACTTACTGAGTGACTAAAGACTTAAATATATAGTGTTTGACTGATGCTAGCATGGACTCACCTGTCACGTACCCATACGGAGATAGTCTACATCGCGCAATATGCAAAAGTTTGTAGGAAACTGCTAAACAGTAACTAATTCTTGTTATTTATTTAAAAGTATATAGTAATTTACAGTAATAATTCCACAAAATGCTGCTCTTTTTTTCTGTCGAAAAGGATGTCACATAGAAAGCGTAATATTAATGCGTCAAGCTGTAACTGACCTGTTAGACGCGCTGCCGGGTTTGTTAGAACGCCGATGAGTTTGTGGAGATGTCTTCTTCTTCGCATCAAGACGCTGGAAGGGAATGTTGGCTGCAGCAGCAACAACGTAACTAGTTCACAACGACATCGTCTTAATCTGCAACCCGGATGTCTCTCTCTGAACTCATGTGGACTTCGGGCGTTTTCTGCAATCGGTCCGAGACTGTGGAACTCTCTGCCTAGACTGCTGCGTGACACTATAGCCACAACACTAGCTTTGGTCAGTCTTTAAAGACATTTTCTCTCAGAGTACTAGTGCATACAGAGCATTAGGGGATTTGTGACTATAGAAATCTTACTTAACTACCTAACGACGACAATGCAGTGGCATATTTTATCAAGTCCATGCACTTATAATAAACTATATTTAATTCTCTGAACCATATTAATGAATAAATCGGCCAGCATTCCGCACATACCGTGATCAATCATCGGCGATTTTTCAACATTTCGAGAGAAAAACGGCGCCTTCTTTGACGTTGGCGCTGTAACACAACACAAGCGCGTTTCTCCTTTGTACTCAATATGAACAAATTCATAGAATAAAACTAAAAGTATTGAGTAGTTTACAAAAAGTCGCAACATCGTGAACTCCATTTATTGCAAAATCACAGACATCACAATCATTGTTAATATAAGAAAGATACTAACTTGCTTTGCAGCGGCACTTTTTGATAATTTTGATGTCGTTCGAGTATCCGTGACAAGCCTTGCAGTAGTATAACGCCCTGGACACGCCAGCATTTCAACTACCGATAAGAGAGATAACGAACTGGTTCAATTATTATTTAAAAATCATTTTTGTATATTTCCGTTATTTATCCAGTGGTAATGGCAAATATAATACCACTTTTCTTTTAAAATTTTGTTCTAGTTTTTAAGATGAAACTTTAAAAAATTGTTTCTGTATTAAAATGTGCCAACCTTTTGACGTCATCAGCAGACTCGGCGATGAAGAAGCCTTGCGTGTTGCCGTCAATTTTGATATCATGACCCGGGTTAATGGCGATGGTACACGCGCCGTTTTCTTCGGACCGAACTTCCAGCGCGATCAGCAACAGTTTCAACTTGATGAAACACATTCTACAACAGCATTGCAATAATGCCAAGTGTTTCACTTTTTGCCTGTGAAATTTCAGCAAAGCTAAACAACGATAAATAGATCAAACATAAAAGATGGGTTGCAGCGAAATAGCTGAAGAATAAAGATGAAACCAGACCTGCACTGGGAGACTAATAACCCACGCCGTTGAAAAGACATACAGATAAATGCGACAAGATAGATCACACTATACTAGGCGCACAGCGCGTCGGTTATCATTTGTGTAGTCTTTTCCTGTCGTCGCTGCTGGGCTTGTTTTATTGCTCTCAGTGGCGTTGGAACGAAAACAACACTGCGGGGGCAAGGCAAGCTCGAAGCCCAAATGGCTGAGCCGGATAGTGTTCTTGGGAGGGTGGTATGCCCCCTCCCCCCTATTGACTAGCTAGGGGGCCTGGGGAGCGCTGTAAGCTCCCTCAGCGGGGTCCGGGGCAAAGCTCTGGCAGCCAAGAGTTTTTGTGCTGGTTGGGTTCTTCAGGTAAGCTCTCCTGCAGTCCTGCTATGCAAACCTGTGAAACCAGCTGATAAACTTACCATATTATTGCGGGGAAAAAGATGCTTTCGCCCCCGCGGTTTCAGCATTTCGTGGGCGAGCGCTGCCCTTGCCCCACGCGGTTCCGACGCCTTTGATCGACAGACCGCAGTGCCACTAAAGCTAGAGTACACGTAGCGACATCGTGGCCGATTGTGTTGGCCGTCAACGTCAGCCGAACAAAATGACGGCTACACGGTGTTTAGTGGAGTTTATACTCACTCGGCGGCTTCTGGGAATGTCATGCCGAAGAACGCCTGTGACAGACACTCCGTATACATCTCCATGCCGGTTCCACGCATGTAGTCGTTCTGCCACTGAGGCATGTCAGGCGACTATAGACACGCGCATACATACAGCGACTACATACGATCCGCTACAATTCCGCTCAGTCTCTATGCACCGGCAAATGTCAATTATTTCAATAAATAGCTGAATAACTTATTTTTGCAGTCACAAGTCACATCAGTTCGTGGAAGATTGTTTTTGTGCAGATGTGCGTATAATCTTTTAAATGACGTGAACAGTGGAGTATCTATAGGACTGGAGAAAAAAGAAAAAGAAGAGATATAAGGGACGAAATCCATAGCCTACATTTTCATCAGATACACCTTGAAAATGCTTCTGGCACAGAGGAGGGATGAAGTCACGACGTGGTCATTCATTGATACATTCGTTTAATGACGGAAACATGCGTAGTCGTAAACAAGACTGCGCTACATACCACTTGATAGGACCTCATAGTGAAGAGGTTGGCCATCAGAGTGGAGAAGCCAGGAGCAAGGCAGCTTTGGGCGATGAAGCCAAGTTTCAGTTCAGCCAGACAGACGGCGTCGTCACCTCGCTTCCAGTCCCAGCTCGGAATGTTGAGCAAATACGACTGAACATAGCAGACGATCGACAGACACGTGTATACAATGAACACAAACTCGTGTGCAAAGAAACCGCCCACCATAATGCCTTGGTAATGCAAGAACTCCACCTTCGCGCCTTGTCACTTGGCCCTTTGAGCGTCAATCTAGTTGTGAGCAGTTTTAATAATTCCGTTATAAATCACTGGAGATGACTAAACACAAGTTGTAATTTAGCTAATCTGAGTAAAGAGAAGAAAATACCTTATTTTATATAAACAAAACATTTTCACGTGAAAGTTTCCAGTAATCATACGACTAGACTGCTTGTATTTCACTCAGTTTAGCAGCTGTTCAGATAAAGACGACAGCAAGACCTCGTGTTAATTATTGAAAGCCTACTCCTACTCGACTTGTATTGGAAGATGCTCTTGTCACCTTGTTGTGGTACTGAAGCAGCTGGACGATGATTTTGATGTCGTCATGGTAGTTCTTGATGGAGATGACGCGCAGAATGTTGGCAGCGTCCTCAGCATCTGGGTCTTCGCAGTACTTGTTAGCCAGCACCAAGCACGCGTCGGCCTCTTTGATCTGACAACAGACAACACACAGACGATCAAAGCACACCGAACGATCGCCATGTATTTACGGCCGCACTCAACGACTATTATTTTAGTTCAAAAGTTTCTTACAGACTCTCAGCTAGTTTAAATAATTATTATCATCAATTAATATTGTTTTTAAGTACATTTCTACAGCGCGCGATCGCTCAGCCACAAGTGGGCTAAGTCAGCAGATGAAAATGAGGTTAATATTTCGGAACAAAAAAGTTTAGTAGCGTCAGCGGCTGTGGCTGAATCGTGTCTGGCTTCTGATTTTCTGATGTGCATGCGTTTTATCGTTGGTTTGCATTATTACTAGGTTAATACTGAACAATAATTGTTTCATATCTGCAGAGGAACAACCACAGTCGCAGTAAACTGAACTAACAATTAGCTACTTGTATTCATATAAGCCACAGCACAAACATCTACAGTAGGGCACAGGCGTACATGTAAATACACATGTAAATAAGTAAGTCCTAGATATGGCTATAACTCTCTTCTCTTCTCTCTCTCTCTCTCTCTCTCTCTCTCTGACAACAACGGCTTGAATTGAAAGCAGAGAAAACGCTAAATATTTAGCTGCTGCTGCTGCTGCTGCTGACGAGTGACTGTACATTATAAATTCAAGTAAATCTTAAGCACGGGAGAGACAGAAGGATAGGAAACAACGCTTTATCGCTGTGATACAAGTGTAATTTGGCCGCTAGGCGGAGTGGTAACAGTGCGCGCTCGCTCGCTGCTGGTGCTTCACGCTATACGGTCTGCTCTGTCTGTTATGACCGTTCATCAACGAATGTGCGCATGCTGCTGTTCCATATCGACAGGATTACGTGTATGTCGACATACATTAACTCTGTGAAGGTCGTTGGCGTCCATCACAGTTCCCTGATAGAACTCGACTTGCGTGAAGTGACGCTTGAACAGTCCTTCCAGTTCCAAGTCGGGTTCTTTCCTGCAGTACACAAAAACAAACATCCGCATTATTATGCAAATAAAATGTTACGTATAGCTGCAGGGTTGGAACAAAAATGCCGGTACCGGTACATGCACGTAAAACGTGAACAGGGCAGCTAGCTGAAACCATAAAACAGCCAAGAATCATTAAAAACAACTGCAACAAAAAACCCGCCAGTGCTTCAGCGTGTTCAAGTCAGATGCGGTGAATGGAATTCTTTTTACGCTTCTGATACCACTGTCCGTTTGCAGCAATCAGTTAATGTTGCTAGTATCGCGGACGAGATATAATTAATCCTGACATAAGACAAAAAACGAAAAGTTTTCTAGTATCTCTTAAGTAAATGTAGATTCACGATGTCTGTAGTTTTTTTTGCTTCAACAGATAAAAACATCGCGGATATCTATACGTGTTTTTGTTATGCCATACAATTTCTGATTAATTTTAAACATAAAACTACTTCCTGCATTATGGCTGTAGTGCTAATATGCCAGCCAAAATGGCTGCCGGGTGATACAAAACATGTAAGACACGACGTCGTGTATTTCTAAAGTATGCTTCAGTTCTGTTGACCGATTTTTATCGTGCTCCGCATTCATTCCTGTCTTTCTGTCTGTGTGTCCGTACGTCCGATCGTCCTTCTCAAACAAATCAGGTTTGTTAAGATGGCGAAATATGTCGTCGAAGGGGCAAAACGTCCAGTAGCCAGATTACTGTAGTTTTCTCACTACCACTATCCATCAGCGCTATTACCAATGACTTTGTATGACCTTAGAGGTCATTGCAATTAACCTAAATCTTTGTAGATGCAACATGTAAAAGCGGCTTATGTATATGGACGTTTCGCCCCTTCTTCAGTTCGCCCCCCCCCCTAGACGTTTCGCCTTTAAGACGTTTCGCCCCTGGTAAGTAAGTAAGTAAGTAACTAGCTTTTTAATTCAGCATGACAAATTCACACTGTGACATGAGTAGTAAAAGATCCAAACGATGGTGCTTGGATTTTAACTGAATAAACAGAAAACGAATACGTCCACCCCAAGGGGCGAAACTGACGAAGGGGGCAAAACGTCCAGTTACCGTAAAATCTAAAGCATCCTGTCTGATGCTTAAACGAATAACGAGACTGAGCCTTATGAGCGTCTTGCCACGATTGACTGTTCTAAACATTACTCGCCGAGTTCTATTTATCACAAGCGACGGTGGCGAGAGAGGGGGAGTAATTGTTTCGTTTTACAATTACCGCGAGCCGTTGTGTGAAAAACAGACATCGACCGTATCGTTTCACAAACACCTGACAGACTTGTTCATGTAAACGACGGTCAATACATCTTCACAACGGTATAAGACGGAGACGCTCATTTCAATTTTACTTCTACTGCACCGGCGGATGCACGATTTGATTGCGATAGCTGAAGTTCATGTTAACTGTCTTCTTGCCATTGTAATCAGAAATGATCTATGTATGTGTCGGTGTCCGGAACAAAATCCCACGTTAATTGCGTTTGCAATATACTGCAGAGTACAGAGTTCGACGACCGGGCAGCGATGGCGACACGTCATGTAAGTGATTAATAAAGCAGTGAATTGTGAAACACAGACCAGCATTGACCCGCACCTGTTCATGATTATTAGCTGAACGTCGACGTCTTCACGGTCTTTGTGCAGGAAATCCGACATGAAGTTTGACACCGACTCGTACGTGATATGACCACACAAGACAATGTGCCTGCATACAAGCACCAGCGTCCAATATTCTCAAGACCACACACATGGTAGTCATGGATTACGAACACTGCACTGGTGCTAAATAAAATCTGCAAAAAAATCATATTAATATTTCGTGTCGCCCATTCTTGCACTTACACGAATACGAATTTCTGTTTCTTGGATAAAAAAAAATATATCCCTGAGTCCATTATGAAGGTCAGCAACATACGTATACCAATCTCGTGACGTTTGAGAGATGTAACTGTGAAACTAAAATGTTGGCTTTACATCCATTCATTCCTTTTGTAACTATTCTTTGACAACAGCAGCAGCACTCGGAAGTATTTGTGAGTTATTGGTGTGTTTCGTTTCTCGCAGTTGTCGATATGACGTCGAACACGGTCGGTCACGTGACTTGGTTTCTTGTTGGTGCCGACAGACGTGACTGCGACACTGAGCACAATCGTCGAATGCCGACAGCGAGTGCGTCCGTCGGCGTTTTATTGCGTCGCTGGCCGTCAACAAAACATTCGTACGCGGCCATCGCTCGCTCGCTCGCTCGGCAGTGGTGCCGGCCGACCCACCGACCGACCGACGAGGCGTCACCGCCAGTCGATTAGTCGGTCTTTCCTCTCCGCGTGCCCGTCCCAGCGGGACCGACAAGACGGTCGGTCGGCCCGACTCTCGGTCCGCGTCGATCGATAGCTAGACCATTCGGCGCGCGCTCAGACTTCCGGCGTACAGGCGCCCGTATCGCTGGCAACCACGTGCGCTCACTCGCTCGGCCACCCAGCGAGCGAGATGGACGACCACCAGCGTTGCTAGTCCACGCGTGAATATTGGAACACAACGACTGCAAGACCGACCACCTAGCGGCCATCTACGTCCCGAACTGACCGATAGTGACAGACACTGATAGAGCGTGAGCGAGCGTCGTACAGCCGCAGGCTCAGACTGCTGGTCGTCTTTCTCTCAAACGACAGATCTAATCGCGACATACGTAAGCTTACTGCCAGAGCAAGTTCACGACCGACCAGACTGAAACCAACCAGACTGTCCATGCACAGACAACAGCGATTATGATGTTGCGTTGATTTACGCCTGCTGCAAGCATACTCGCTATAACTGTAGTTTTTGAGAACAGCGTTGAAAACAAGCAGATGCACGGCCAGACGGCCGTTGCGACATGCGGTCATCCCGGAATAATTAAAGATTATATATTATTATTATTATTATTATTATTAAGTGTACATTTATATAGCGCACTATCATTACAAATCCCTAATGCGCTCCATGCGCTGTGTCAGTACCTAGCAAACAGAAAACATTTAAGCGACCGCT
>Ga0056114_1000442_pt1 | contig 14331 bp, 4 predicted proteins | sample WorMetHERISLAND1_FD_77005 | JGI IMG/M metagenome (GOLD analysis project Ga0056114, IMG submission 77005) | Marine gutless worms symbiont microbial communities from Max Planck institute for Marine Microbiology, Germany - Olavius loisae HERON... ...
CCGTGGCTCGGTGCGGCTCGCCAGGGAGCCGTCTTTCTCACCGATACTCGGCTGCGTCGTAGCATCATTATCCAGATAACGACAGATGATATCTGCTGCGGGCTGAGCTGCAGGAGGAAGAGACACCGGTGCTGGCTACGCTATATACACAGTCATTAGCTGTCAATTGCCCGCCGGCCGTGTCAGGCGCCTACCACTACCGTAATTAACGCGCGGCGTCACCGCATCTTCGTCTGTCGGTCGGGCAGAGGCAATATGCACAGCTCTCGAGCACAGCTCTTACTTCTCACACCGAGGGATACGCGGCCATATGACAGGCGTCCTCGGCCGAAGAGTCCATAGAGATTAGCCGACAGCCTTGCCGGGAGGAGACAAATCGATACTTTCCGTTATTCAACACACCGAGAACAGCAGCGAAATCTATGTCTAAATTGTCCATCTTATTTACAAGCAGCCTACTTCTAATTATTTCACTGTGATAGTTGTTATCACGAAACAATGCTACAAGCATAATCAAGACGTAAGTTATAGACTGGTCGATAATATCTCCCAAATAAGGTGACTATTAATTAACATGTTGATAAACTGATTGCATTTTATGATTTTAACTGCACCGTACAGCTGTAATCTGAGACGCTGCAGGCACTTAGAAGAACATTATTATTAATTTAGTATATCGATAATTCGCCATATGAAAATTCTACGAATGATCATGCCAGGTAGGCTATGATAATGATGGGCGTGATGGCATGTTATCAAGACGGATTTTGTTTATCGCACTTGATGCGAATGAGATGACTTTTATATTTTAACGAACACATTTCAGCAATAGCTTCTTTCGTCAGCATTCCACTGTGGCGAATTAAAGACTGTCAAGTAATTGCTGTTGCTTAAGCTTAACTGTTTGTGCATTTTGCCCTGAATACCCGGCGGGCCGCCGGCTCTGTCTATAGGCGTATACAATGACTCACTGTCCCTTCTCCGGTGCGTAGGAATCGTACCACGTAAAAGTAAGCAAGTTTAGTAAATGATTTCTATAGAGCTCAGCCTGCGTCCGAGCGGACTCTTTGCGCTTGTGACATGTGACAGTTGTCATGTCGTGTGGCCCGCCTACCCACGCCACGGCCCTCTAGATTAGTACCGTACTAATGCCCCACTCCTGCTGTGAAGGGTTAGAATCAACGAAGTTAAAGAACAAATGAATGAGGTTGAATTGGTCACATAACACGAACTATACAGGCGCGACGTACCACGTACGGCCTCGTACGACCCGTACCCGGTCCGTGGTCACACCGAGCAGCAGTCTAGTCGAGAGACTCGAGACATTGCGTGATCGAGATGTAATTGAGTGCACAAAAAACCCGACACAGACGCTGACACTGACAACTCACACATTGTCTTCCTGACAGCTGGCCGCGGCGCATCACATCAGTCTGTTAGGATACACGGTATGTCGCCATTAAACATCTTGTAATCAGTGTCTATGTTACTATACACACTGCACTTATATAATGACAATTTCAGGTTGCTGATAGTTTTTTTAGACACCTGTGAATGACATTGGTTTTCATAGCGCATCAGCTCTGCTAAACGCGGTACGAACAGGCCTATAGGCTGTCCGTCCGTTCGTCCGTCAGACACATTGTGGTGGAATTTCAACTAAAAAGACCTACGATCATGTGGTTTTCACCGCTCGGTAGTCCAACGAGTCATAGTTTCAGCACATCAAAAGTTGATAGAAATTTGGCCGGGATTCTAGTACGCAGCGCTGGCAGCTATGAGTCTGTAACCCGGGTTTGAAGGTCACGGCACTTTTCAAAGACGAATATTAATCAAAACGGTGCACTTTATATTATCTAACTACAGATAATTTATTTTCTTAACATCCAGTACAATGTGTCGCTGATGCGCGGTGCCTTAGCGATAGCTGATCCTCTTGTTGGACTAGATGAACGTCGTGGACTGGACGTATGATAAAACCATGCTCAATCAATCAATCAACTTTATCGTCATGTATGTGCCGGCAAAACGTCTTTCTAAGTTTACTGTTTGTTATGAACCTGGACATGACAGTGTAATGTGGTGCTCATCAGCCCAGCCGGTGTCGCGAAGCCGACAAAGCACGAACTGCGGACAGCGCGCCACATTAAAAGCTGATGTCATGCACGCGTCATGGCTCTGACCGGGCCGACTAACTGCCCAGTAAGTAGTCGACATCGATACACTTAGGCTATATATAGCAGCGATAACCTCCTCTCCCGTCCGTCCCTACTGAAGAACTCAATGCTATAGACAGGTATTTCATTTGCGCAGATTGAGACAGCGATGCTTGCGTCAGACGCGCCCCATACATGGCAGCCGGCGGCAACCCTCTGACCGTAGACAAGCGATTGTATGGTTACTATTAGTTACTTTTTAATGCAGTACGAATACAATGCCTTGTTCAATGAATAGCAATATTTCGTCAGTATTTCACCTACAAGAGAATGGTCTGGAAAAAACAAACTGTATGGACTATGGAACTGTGCTAGTCTGTGCAGGGAAATACAGGCGTGGAAGACAAAAGATGAAGCAGATGATGAGGAGACTGCAGCAGTGCACTCAACTGGCTCGGAATCTTTACTGACAGCAACAGAGCATCAGGCAATATAGAAGGATTGTCACTAGAGCAGATCGAGGACGGCAGATGGCAAGACAATTTTCTCCGAGAAATATGTCTCGTTTAACGTATATATGTCGTAGATAACATGTAGCCGACGATGACTGACGGGAATGTTGCTATTTTTAGTTCACAGCCGCGGAGCAATGCAATACAATCTGCGGTTGGAGTGGACAAGGAGTGCCTCCGCAAAGCAACCAGACATTTCTGCCTGGGTCGTCAAGAGAATTACATCGAAATGTATAGTCCTCGGTCTGATATTTCCGCTATTAGTAGTCGTCGGCATAAAACCTGAAGCATATGCAACTCTATTCTATAGAGTATTTGGAATATTTCTGCCAAACGTCATCAGAATCGATCATTATAATTTCGAGATATACAGTGTAGGGCCTTGCTGGTGTGTTTTTTCTTAGACACAGTCTAGACAAGAAACATGTCCTAGGACAAGAGGTGACGTCATCAGTCGCGTGACTTCCGGTTCCGGTTGCTAACCCTAACCTTAGCAAGACTGCTGTCTGGAACGGAAGTAGAATTCCGACCAATTACTCTTCGTTTAATAACCGGAAAGAACATCGGTTCGAATCCGGCGCCTTGGCTTCTCGACAGTTGTGATGTCGACATACTGTATACGTTTATTATAAGCCTATCAATGGGCGCCAGCGAGAATGCATAGCTGGCGGCGATGAGTCATCAGGCCGCTTTGATGAGTCATAGTTCCCCGGACATCGTGCGACTTCCTGGCGTCTGACACACACAACTTAGGGTTGGTGTTTGAATACTTTTTCCGTTCCAGGCCGCAGTTTTGCTAGGGTTGGGGTTCCGGGTTAGCAACCGTAACCGGAAATAACGCGACTAAGGTTAGAAACCGGAAGTCGGGAAAAGTCACGCGACTGTAACCGGCAGTCGCTTACAGTTCTATGACACAGTTTCTTACCTAGCTAGGCCTAATGTAGTAGATTGGTGACAATGTATCGAAACGTTTCAGCGGGCGGCAGGCAGTGAAATACAACATGGTAATCAGTGGACGATAAACAGAACGACACATCGTTGGTCGTTGGCAGATGACTGTTTATTTGTTTCCGCAGACACAGTTCGGTTATTTTTACAACTACAGCCCAGCAGCAGCCTCGTACGATAAGCATTGAGCACGCCGAGACGAGACGAGACAGTCTATGTGTATACGCCATGCAGACGTCTCTGGTTGTGGTACGGCAGTAGTAAATTCAACGTGCGAGACATTACGATCCACGAAATATTCAACTTTATTCGCCACAAGGTAGCAATCTAAAACAACGATAAATAACATTAAAAAACTTAAAGCAAAATATATATGTAATATGAAATGTATTGTGGCAGAGACAGACAGCTGACACTCGCGTCGCCTATAGTTTCAGTTTTAGCAAAAGTGGATAAACTTTTTTACAAAGCTTATCAGTCAGTGATGGGCATAATTAGATAAAAATGCTAATTAGTTAGAATTAGCATTAGCTGTATGACATAATTAAGCTTATGTCATGTCTATCTACGCTAGAATAACTAGCGAGTTGAAATTTTCTTACATACAATCATCGCTACCTGGTTGAGTTAGAACACATCGTTGATGGCAGTGCATCACAGTGGCGTTACATTTAAAAATAAATCACTGAAATATGATAATGTTCAGATGTATGGTATAAGAATAATCGTACAGAGATACTAGCACAATACACACCGGAAGAAAACACGAAAACTTGAGAAACTTCAAATTATAGTGTCTACAGCTAATTGACAACATAAATAGAATTGGTGACTAATTAATTAGAATTAGAATTAGCTCTCGGGTCAACTAATTAGCTAATTAATTACAAGCTAATTAATTAGTTACCCATGAATGCTATCAGTAACGAAAGAGTTCCTCAAAGTCAGCTGGACGACTCTGTAATCCATAAGCAATACTGCGACAGTACATTAAGACCATGACTGCAAAACATACAGTTTGAGGTAGCCTACCGGTAGACAATGACGATGTACGTTTTGTCTGATATTTACTTCTGACGCCAGAAAGTGCGTACTGTAAGTAAGTGAAATGCTTCTACATGTACTAAGGCCCAGTTAACACAGGTCGCACTGCGCCGTGGCCCTACTGCCCCCAAAAAGAAATGTCTCAAGTGACCGTCTAAACAGGCCATAGGACATGTCCAGGTTGTCTTATATCAGACGGCAAACAAAGTGTGTCGCATGATGGGCCGAGACAAAAAGCCTCAGATGGTTGCGTCAGCAGCGCCCTCTGCCGAATACAAGTTTAAGGCCACAACCCACACAAGCGAACTAGTTGGAAACTAGTTGGAAACCCGGGTCACGAACTAGTCACGAACTAGTTTCCAACTAGTTCGCTTGTGTGGGTTGCGGCCTTTAGCGTCGATGTGGGCGACGGACAAACAAACCGATAACGTCATCACTTAAAGCCGTCTATGTTGGGTTTTAAAACGCCGTTTTCCCCCATCGAACTGCAACAGTAGCGATTATTCGCAATCTTAACTGGCGGTAAGGTTACGACAAAAGCGTCTTCTCCCAGACTTCTAAGCCGAATAAGCTATAGTTTTTATTTTATCACAACATTCTACGATAGTGTGTTCTTAAAGGGTCCACACGGATAGTTGATCTGATTCCTAGTTTCCGAATGCGACGACTTGTGACATCACAAGTTTGACGTCACGTGACGTCATCGATGACGTCACCAATCGACTCGTCATAGGCACTTTCCAGTCTTTCCTATAGGGTCCGTTCCGTATTGGACACAAACTCCTAAAATGCTTAGGTTCCCAGATGTTTAGCATCAAATTTGCAGACAAACAGACACACGCATAGATAAGTCGACTGATAGGGTCGGTTAAAGCTTGCAGCGCGCGAGCCAATACATGTGTAGTCTATAGGTGGAGACTAACAGTGACACTGGCAATCATCCTGTGTGAACTGAGGGATCATCTCATCAGTTCTAAGGACACATCTCGAGAATGACGACGACGCCATCTGAGTGATCGGCTGCCTCCCACCCATCCGTGACGTAAGCTACTGGCGGGTGACCAGCCGCGGCCGAGGCTGACAGAGTGACCGTGTGAACGGCGCATGAACGTCGCTCAGTCGCTGTATCAACCTTGTGACGCGTCATCACTCACTTATGACGTCACTCGCCAGTCATCGCTGACGTCATTTATTGTCCATCCATCGCTCGCCGTCGCGAGAGATTAACAGCAGCTACTGCAGCCTGCCGGTCACTGGTGGTTGGGACGTCATATCACACCATGACGTCACTTCCGCTCACAATCTTCCCCGCCACGTGCAACGCCCGTTCGTTTCTCAATGCAATTATATCTGATTTTAAAATGAAAGCACTTTGAAAGCCATAACGCCAGACTGTCACTGGTAATGGTGTTATTCAGTAGTCTACATACAATTGTCAATTTCCCCATTAATTGTCTATTGTCTACCTTGATGCAGCAGCGAGTTATTTGTCTATATTTAACCCACCAACGTTGCGGGCAATCTCGTCATAACTCAGAAACGCGATTTGGTCCTCAGAAATGTAGAATAATGGTGCTGAGATATGTTTTGCCGTTTTGACGCAATGCCCGAGCGTAACTGACGCGTCGACAGAGAGCATATATCCTCTGTGCACAAGAACTTGTCGTGTAGTGAGGGGTCCTGAAACATATCAGTGTGTGGGGTTATACAGCTGCCGATATATCGGCTACAACTTCGCAGCGGACGACTTAGCAACGTTTTTCTGACAGATGTGAAAAAACTCACACGACATGCAACCAACTCGTAAATTTACATTTTTCACAGAACACAGCAGTTTTTGTGTGTGATTTCGTTAACTATTGATGTGGTCACGAAATAGTCCAAGCACACCGACAACACTCGCCAAGTAGACTGTACCATATAAAGAAATACGGTATTGTTGCAGACGTGATTCGATCAGTCACCGACCAGTGGTGTGATGTGAGTACGACAGTGGCATGGATCACGTGCTAACTGTACAGTATCTGGAGCACAAAATGTACCAGAACCCAGAGGTAGTAAATCAGCTCGAAGTACCAGACTCCAGTCAATTATTAGGCCTACCTCTGCGTTCTGTTCTATTGTATTTGCTTAGTTTTAATGATCTTTAATTCACCATGAATGGTAGCAAATCATATACAACAAAAATAAATTGATTAAACTACAATATAAGAAAACAAGTTACCCACAATGAGCGTTCAATTTGTGCAAAAACTTAGCAGTGCGCATACACAATAGTTCACTCGGTAGTTCGAAATTGAAGAAATGTCTACGTTCATCCACGATTAAATGTCAGTCAATGTTATTTATTTTATCAGTCCAGAGTTCTAGTTGCCAAACAACAACATAAACCACTGATTGTTTAATAACAGGTGACGTTCGGTCTGGAGTCTGGACTGACAGCAAATAGGCCTATGTTAAGCTCCGGTGACACGAGCCGACATTGTACACCAACCGCGATGGCCGTCAATGTCGACCAGTGTAACTGGAGCTTTAGTGAGGTGCGCTGAACCGTAGCGACACGGATCTATCGTCGACAGCCGCGGATTAGGCCACGTCCGTAGAACGGCGAATTATGTGCCAAACTCACACGGGCGCGGAACTGTTAAGCTATACATCAGCAGAGTCGTGTAGCAGCCGCTGAATGGACATTAATCTTGCCGTGCCAGATAAGGCACCGCACGCCGAGTCCCCGACCCGACATGATTCTACGGTAATTTACGTCTTGTCGGCATTGTTAATCGACCTGCCTGGTCTGGTCGTAATATTCTGACGCGGTGGCGGCGGCACTTCATCATGTAAACAACAGATGGGTTTCTGGCTTTTTAACAGACACTGACAGCCTCTAAAAACTTGTCTCGTTTGCGCATGCGTAACAAGTGCCCGCTGCTGCAGTACCAGTATTTAACCTAAATAAATAGGTCGTTAATAACTAGTGTTGGGGATCGACCTAAAAAGTCGACTTAACACTTTGACGTCCGCTGTTGCCATATGATGGGTACAGCTATAAAGCATCCTGTGCCAAACCTGGTTAAGCCGTCATTTGTAATTTTTGACATCCGGGCACTCTGACTCTCAGGGCTGAGCGCCAGATTGCCTGGATGTCAAAATTTTTTAGTCGACTTGAGTCGTTGGGGTCGGGTCGGGTCGTTCTTATTTGGAGTCTAAGTCGAATTTCAGTAAGGTCGTTTGATTTCGATTCATTTTATAGGAATGTTATTTTTTGCTTTTTTTGCATGCATGTTCCGTAGTGCATTTATGTTATTTTAGCGTTACCATTAGGAAGTAAACTAAATATGGTTATGTAAAGTAGTAACAGAAGCGCAGTAGGTTCGAGATTGGTCGGACGACGGATCCAGTAAACTAGACATCCGTCATCTGTTCACGATTGAAGAAGGCATGTGTCTGGACATGTCTTCTTCAATCGTGAACAGATGACGGATGTCTTAAAAACTGCGTGAACCACGCCGGATTGCAAAGACCTGACAGACTGAAGGTCAAGCTCAGGTATGGAGCCAAGTCGACACAGTCCTTCAGTAGCCAGGTTGGCTACGGAGTCGTTGAACATGTTTGTTCGGTATAGCTTTCTCGCGGCGTCAGCGACATCGTCTGGCGAGACTGGACGAATTAAAAGCGTGGAACACTCACTCGATATTTGTTTTATGCATTCAATATAACTTACATAACTAAAATTTACACACTATTTTTCAACTTGCGTCTAAGTCAGTCTGAAGTCGACTTAAGTCGACCTGACGCGGTTTCAGGTCGAAGTCGGGTCAGATTGCAATTGGACAGGCGACTCCCAGGTCTATTAATAACGCAATAAGTTGAATGCAGTTGTTTCTTGTCGACTACATCGGTTAAAATTAGAAATTTAGAAATACCTTATGAATAGCTTTAATTCACCGATAACTGTTAGCAGAAAAAACAATCAAAACAATCAAAAGAATAAACAAGTGAGTGAGCGAGTAGACTCTTAACAGCACATCACCACAACAGTGGTTGGTTCACGCTGCGAAATACAGGACAGTAGACAAATTAAAAATACAGACAACACACAAACTAAACACAACCCAGAAAAGGCAAACAACAAAAAACACAGCAAAACAAAACTTCAGTCGTTTCTTACGAATACGACACTCGGCCGAGGTAGGCTTATTCTACAACGCTACCGAGCCCACACGGGGCGAAAGAGAAAACAAACAGAAATAAACACGATTAACTAAGTATTCAAGCCCGAAGTCCCGCCAATCTGTACAAAAATTTATAGCGTTAAGTGATAAATTAATTTCAATTAACGGGAAAGACAGTGAACAACTGCTAATACTGTTAGTTTCCTGTTATCAAACTATCGCTTCGGATATTACAAGAAATGAAACCTCGGCCTCTGGATACTAGTACCTCTGCGTCAAGTAGTTCAAACTACGATAAATATTATTATAATATCTTTACTGCGTCTAGGAATGCGAGTAGAATCGGTGAACGTTGACTGACGTATGGACGGACAACACGCTGCGTCAGTTTATTTTCGCGATTAATCGCATCAGATAGGGTTGCCGTTGGTCCACGCATCCACTGCCCTGGGAACATGCAAGCAGTAGCTCAACGCCGTTGGATACTCCAGAGAGAGTTGCATTTCGAATTTGAGACTCCACTAGTTCCGGGTCGAACGGTAAGGTCAAGGCGACGCCGGTGGTATACGTGATGACTCAGTTAAGATCTAGGGTCGGTCGAGCACACCTCGCCTTGCGAGGCGCCGTCGATCGGTCGCTGATGTCAGCCGACTGTCGGTCGGACGGCGAATGCGAGGAGCAGCCATTAGCCGTCCTTCAGGTCCTACACTCTGCGTCGAACATGACTAATATCGTCTCAGCTGGAACCTTGGCTCTCGTTCGCTGATCTATTTATAGTAGACGGCCGGGCAGGTCCACAAAGGTGCGACCAGAGCGAGGTTTCGCCGCTGGCGGCCGGCAAACACGCGCCTGGGTTCAACTAGTAGCGCCGTCCGTTTCGCAGAAAAAAGCACATGTCTGCCTGACTATACGGTCAATACCTGTACGTTATACTCGTAGCCATGACCTGCCAGTCGTCGATAGCGTCGTTTCTGTAAGCGGTTACGCCATTCGGCAAATGATTAATTAACTGGTTCCGACGATCGGGCGACGGTTGATAAAATACAGATTTTACGTTATGATCGCGATCCAGCACGCCGCTGACGGCTATTGACGAGTTCCTGGAAAGGAGGCTTGCAAGTCACGTGATCAATATTCAAAACACGACGCGACCCGGCAAAATGCGGCGGCGGAAACACTAATGGACTGCCGGCCGATTAATATTGCGAGAAGTCGGTCGTCGCCGAAATTATTACTTCAGCGCATCTCTAATTTAGCGCTGATTCGACAGACGCATTCACAGGCGTATAGGACCCCGACCCACCAGCTAGGTTACGTTACGGAACTGGATTTCGATGTTTACTCCAGATTTTATCAATTTTCGGTGACAAGCACATAGTGCTATTTCTTTAGATGTATTAGATTTTTGCAGGTTTGGGCAATTTTACGGTTTGTTGCTTAGACCATGCTATTTATCCATGCTTAAGATCGCTTGTAAGAAATTTTTAGTCACTATGATAATCATTAGAATAATTTACGTTACGTTATGATTGTACTAGCAACGGCGCACGTCACCGGAAACAGTGAAATGGTTGGTGAAAACTAGATCGTGGATAAATAACGTTGTCTACTGACGGGCCGGCCCTATTGATGCAAGCAGCCAAGAATGCACGAAAGATGACGTAGCAATACGGCTCAGTATTGATAACTGTGTTGCTGAGCTGGGCTGGGCTCTGTAGCACGCGGGAGTCGAGACGTTTTTCGACGAAACATTACAATACAACTCACCTGGCGTAATTCCGCTAACGACGAACTGCATGCAACTACAGATCACACAGCTGCAGGCGCATACACTGCACCCGGTCGCTCAGTGCACCGGTGAATTTTTTAATCACGCCGCCTCTGCTGTATAAACATACTGCAGGGGTCCATGCAACCATCCCAAACACTCGGCTTAGAGTGTCACTTTTTGCAACTTTTTGCCGCCGACTTTTTATTTTCGTAGAAAATTATCGGCAGATCACAACATTTTATTGATTTAACTTAGTCACGTAACAGTTAAAGGCGGCGGCGTCGGCCATAATGAATTCAGATGAAAGAGTGCTGCGTGCGCGGTACTTCGGTACTGTAGATATTGAATTCGCCACTTCCTATAAAGTATAGCGATATGGTTGATTGTTGTGCTACAAGGCGGGGTGTTACGGATATGGCGGAGACAACGAGCATAAGATCGAGTTACAAATCACAATAGACTGTTTACATAACGCAAAAACCGGACAAAATAGGAAATGTGCACCATATTTTCAGTGCAAATGCCACACTAACCGTTAGTCAAAACAAGAAAGCTGTGCTATCGCAAAGATAACCGCGCGATGCATGCTATATAAGTATATCGAATGAGCCGTTGCGGAGATATGGCCATTCGAAATTACCGAAGATGGCGGCCTGCCGTCAACTTGGATTTGATGTAACCGGAAATAGCGCCATTGGATCCGCCGACCCTGAAAAGTGAAAACCCTACCCACCCTAGAACCAAACATGAAGTGTATCGGATTGCCCGTTGAGCAGATACGGCCATTCGCATATCTTGGGGCATATGGAACCCCATTTCGGGGAAGGGGTCAGCGATGGCACTATTCGAAAGAGCGGTGGTGGTTTCCTATAGGCTCTCCATTGTGACCGTTGCGCTATCTGTAACCATTCGGCCGCAATTTTCGATCGAATGTCTCCGACGGTCAAATCAACAGGGGGTGGGTCACTTTCGGCTAAATTTTCCGGGTGTTCCCCTTGGAATAGACCCCTGATGTTTGGGTCTGCAGACAGCGAACATCCCATGATCCCAGGCTAACTAATGGTGAAATTATTTTCGAAGAATTCCAACCTATGTGATCACAATCCACCAACGTCGCAGACGGACGGACAGACAGACGACATGCGATCGCAAGACCGCGCTTTGCACTATAGTGCATCGCGCGGTAAACAGGATAATCAAATTATATTAACTTCGACAAATGTGAACCGACGGCGATTTTCACAATTCTTTACCTGAAGATTTCTAAGGAGTCGTTTTATGTTTGGTAATACATACTTCGACGTCACCTGTAATGTGTTGCTACACTACCTCGTGAAAGTTGTTATCCAATAATGAACTGTTGCTGTGTTCCAGTTAATAAAGTGTCACTCATAACTTCGTCAATGCTGTTGGTGCACTGAGTTAGACGTGTGTCTCAGTATTGTCTATCATTAGTTGAGGGAGGCTTCATGTACTCCGCTGCTGTGGTGGGCGGCTGGTCTGTCGGGAGTCGTCGGACGACATTATTGTTGTCCTTGCTCGGCGCGCTCATAAAAACTGTCCGACGCTGGCGCTGAAGCTCAGCTGATTTAATTTCGGCTCCCGACGGCGGCGGCGGCGTTCTGCGACGCGTTGCGATTAACAGCACTTGACTGACCGCGGTCCCTCCGCGGTCAGTGAGTGTGGTCAGTCGGTCGGTGACATCGACGGTGCACCGAGGATGACGATTAACTGGAACGAAACTCAGCAGTCATCGTTTCCAGAGAAAAATGCATCCGTCGACGGTAAACAACATTCGACAGGGCCGCAGGAAGAGAATACACAGGGGCAGGGTTGGAATTGCCGGGGGGTTGGGGTTGAATCCCCCAGTTCATGTCTATACAGATGCTCATTTTTGATTGAAAATCGGTTTTAAATTTCAATCCCTCGGCAAAATTTCAAACATTTCTACATATGACCCGCCAGTTCTTTTAGGTCAATTCCAACACTGCACAGGAGAATGCACGTCCAAATTGTAGAGAAAATTGTTTGGAAAATTATTTACGTGGGCTAGACGGCATCCAACGCAGATAAATATGTTGAATTTAACGGCAAAAGACGTTTTTTTCGAAATATAGGAGAACTTACGAATTTACCAACTGCCCGTCTACAACAAACCGCAATACAGGACTCCGTAAGTCAGCGCCGCCCGCCGATAGAGGGACTACAGCGGAATCTGTGCCTATACAGTACAGTATATGACTGTCCACTGTCGTAATTCTGACAGCAAGTGAATCCGGACGTTAATAGTAACCATATCAAAATGCCGCTGTCCATCCTTCATCAGATATCAGCACGACAAACCATGACTATTGCAACGTCGAGTTATGCCTTTAACTGTAATCGTTTAGATTTGTATACATGTATACGTCGAATTTTTTTTAAATTCATTTTCCACAGCTATCGTGATAATCTGTAGGGTTATCTGAATCTGTCCGGGTACATGTATAGTCACGTGTTGCGTGTACGTTTCAACATTGCCGTGCAATTTGTAGTACGTCAACGATCGCGGATAGAGTTTAATCAGCCGTGGCTGATGTAGACACCACACGGTGATCACATCGACATCGACCCGACCCCACGCGTCGCGTTTACGATCGTCTTTGGTCGTGATTTGGGACTGCCTGGTCCTTCTAAGCCGCTGCGAAATTGTCGGATTTCCGACGACAGTTTTGACCTCGTTCCGTTCGGTCGTCCGCCTGCGGATCAGCGGTTCACGTCACGTCAACGTTTATTTACGCCCCGGTATTTCCAGGACAGCCTCACGTTCCATCCAGGCACTCGGCATTCTGCTGGGGGACATACGTTCTATCGAACTGAGTGATCCTTCAGTAACATTGCAGCCAAAAGGCTTACAAAAGGCTTACAAAAGCACGCATTACAAAAATAACTGTACATAAATTGGAAGAATGAAATGACTGCACAAATATTACTCGGCGAGTGACGAAGCATAAACTTGATGGACCGTCACTTGTTATAAACAAAAATTATTCATTAACAGCACAGTCAAATCGCAGTCATTTTAAATAATATCTGATTCTGGTACACTATTAGTAAGGTTCAACTTAGAATTTGCTTGTAAAATCTTTCAAGTCACTCACTTCTTGTTTACTTAGGTCCTACTTAATTTTACTTTTATTTCGAAATGTCCATTTTAGTCACTGATAACGTCACTGTTATATGAAAACACAAGAAGAGAAGATTATCGAAGAAGACTATAGATTGTGATCAAAAGTGTCTTCGCATCCTACCTTTGCTTGCAAACTCTTTATTTATCGATATGCAGTGTGTATTCATGATTTCATGCAGATTTTTGATCAAAATTTGTCTATTCGATCAGTTTATTCGGTGCATGTGTTGACGCGCTGGCCGGCCTATACACTGTAGCTGTATCGATCAAGTTGACGATGACTGATCATGTATTGACAGCATGCACGACCAACTCCTTACGACCAGTGCGCGCAGATACATCAACTTAACCCTTTCTGCTGCCTCCTCTACTCCGCCGACCATGTGCCGTGACCAATTGGGGCCCAGAGGCTGGTCTACATTCTGATAAGGTGATGGGAAATCGCTGTGACAGTCAATGTCTGGGTATAGCGCCTCCGTCCCGGCATGAACCAACATCTATTGACATCATGTCGTATACATGCATCTAGGTTCTATGATCCCCATCACTCGCCCCCCCC